>Ga0209337_1000319_pt1 | contig 37720 bp, 50 predicted proteins | sample LinPmetageLP53_FD_184044 | JGI IMG/M metagenome (GOLD analysis project Ga0209337, IMG submission 184044) | Marine viral communities from the Pacific Ocean - LP-53 (SPAdes) (version 2) | ecosystem: Environmental > Aquatic > Marine > Oceanic | place: Pacific Ocean | collected 2010-02-08
CCTGTTAAAGCATCATATCCAATAGCTACATTTAATGACCCAGTTGTATTAGCATCTAATGCTCCTACTCCAAGAACTGTATTTGTAGCTACACTAGCAAGTCCTTTACCAACTGTAAGACCATTAACTGTAATGTCAGAAGCAAAAGTTGAACCTGCAGATGTAGCTGCCCAAGTTAATCCACCAGTAGCTCCACTTTGTGCAGAAAGAAAATAACCATTTGTAGGTGCATTACTTACTTTAAGGTTAGCTTCATCAACTATGTTGTCAGCTATAGTAAGAGCAGTTGCTCCTGTAACTTCGCCTGAGTGAGTAGCATTAGTTACCTTTGCTGTATTAGCTGTAATAGCACTTGTCTGACTTGACGATATTCCAGTCTTAGCAGTATTAGCAGCTATAGCTGTATTAATTGAATCAGCTAGTTTATCTGCAGTAACAGCATCATTTGCAATTCCAGCAGTAACTACTGCATTGTCGTCTATTAAAGCAGAAGTAATTGCGTCATCTGCAATATTCTCTGTATCTACTGCATCATCTGCTATTTTAGCATTAGTAATTGCATCTCCTGCAATTTTAGCAGTTGTAACATTAGCATCTGTTATCTTTGCTGTTGTAACTGAATTAGTAGCTAATCCTGCTGTAACTATTGCACCATCATCTACTAATGCTGCTGTTATAGCATCATCAGCTATATTTTCTGTATCCACAGCATCGTCAGCAATCTTTGCATTAGTAACTGCATCAGCATTAATCTTTGCTGTAGTTACTGAACTATCTGCAAGTTTTACTGTAGCTATAGAGCCTGTTGCTAAAGCTGTTATAACATCTGCAGAAGATAATGTTACTGCTCCTGTTCTAGAATTAAATGAAGCTACTCCTGTAGCATCTGTTGCCCAAGAAGTTGTAGTACCATTTGTTGTTAATACCTTTCCGGAATTACCTGATTGACTAGGTAATAAACTATCTCCAGTTATAGTCCAAGTTCTATTAGCTGAAAGGTTATAAGCTGTTCCATTAATTGTTAGTGTTCGTGTATTAGGTACTGGTGTATACCCTAATGCTGTTACAATATTTGCTGATGTAAGAGTAAGAGCAGCTTGTTCCCAAGCTGAACCATTCCAAACATATAAATCATTAGATGAGGAGTTAAAATATAATGCTCCTGTTAATAAACTATTACCATCATTATCTACACTAGGAGCAGAGCCTTTAGGACCTAAATATCTATCATCAAAAGAGTCATAACTAGCTGCTGAAGCTGTTGCTGAATCTGCTGAAGATACTGCTGATGCTGCTGCTTCGGCTGCCTTTTCAGTAGCTACTGTAGCTTGACTACTAGCATCTGTAGTTGCATCTCCTGAACCACCTGGTCCTCTATATAGTGCCATTGATTGCTCTCCTAATTAATATTTCTATACTCATTATAATAGTGAGCATAGAAATATCCCCTCCGAAGAGGGAATAAATTTTATTACGCAGGTACGACTAATGCAAACGCAGAGTCATCTCGTAATTCTTGAACACCATAAATTGTATCTGATGTATAAAGAGTACTTAGATGGTCTTGTTTGTATTGTGTCTGAGACCTAACACCCATTTGTTCTACTAAAACTGCTGCATCTTCGTGACCCATTAGGCATACACGAGCTGCTGCTGAACCTGAAGTTGTATCAGCATTAGAAGAAACATATACTGGCATACCATAAAGGTTACCAATTTGTCCATTTCTAATTGTGTTAGCATTTCCTGATTCACCAACAAAGTCCATAGCTGTATAACGGTCTAGACCCATTAATGTGTTACGAGCTGATGGAGGAATCAAGAAGAATCGTCCAGCAGTTGGTACATCATTATCATCTAATCGTTGAATAGTTCTACGGATAGCTGCATCTGTAAGAACAGCTTCATTATTAGAGCCTGCAACATACAGAGAAGTACCATTTGAACCAATGAAACCTTTAGTGTATGCTGCTGTAGCTGCACCAGCATTAAAAGTTCTACCTAACTGAACTAAGTCTGTATCAACTTGTTTAGCTAGAGCATAACCAGCATCATCTGTATAGAATCGTCTAAGTGAAGAAAGAGCTTGTACTTCTACAATATCTTCAATAAAACGAGAATACTCATAATGCTTGTTAATAGGTACTTGAATTTCTGTAGCTGTTCCTGCAATAAGTGTTACTGCAGTAGAAGCAGCTTTAACTGAAGCTGAACCTCTTAGTGGTTTAGGGATGTGAATTACATCTCCTTTTTTGCCTTTGAAAGACATTTTTTTAAATACGTTTGCTGCTACTAAGTTCTTTTTATACGCTGCAATTACTTCATCGGACCAAATCTCAGGTATAAAGGTAGCCGCTGTCGTCGTAGTGACGGCTGGGGTTGGATAAGCCATGTTTAATTTCCTTTATAAAATGTTAATTTAAATAACTCGCCCTTCTTTGTAAGCTGCCATTATCTCATCTGATAGTGCATCATACTTATCTGGGTCTGTTTGCATAAGTTTAATAATATCGCTTCTTCGATATTTCTTTTTAGAAACAGGTTCGTTATTTCCTTCACTTCCAATACTAGCTGCTTTCAATTGATTATCTTTATCTATCTTACTGCTTTTTTCTACATTAGCTATTCTGTCTTGTTTTTCAGTCCAGTTGCCAAGTAGTTCTTTAGCAGCGTCATAATCAAAATGTACTTCAGCTCTATTGTATAGTTCAGAGCGAACTTTAGAACCTTTAATCCATTCAGCAAAAGCAGGGTCTTGTACAGTACTCTCCAACTCTGGATACTCAGCATTTAGTCTTGTCAATGTAGAACTTCTCTTCATTTCCAAAGCTGCTTGCTTTGCTTCTTTAATTGCAGGGTGATTGTCTATTTCCCTTTTTACATTCTTTGCTGGATTATCATAAAAATCCTCTGGTGCTACTTCTGTTTCAGTAGTCTGTGATTCTTTTGAAGTTTGTGTTTGAATAAAGTCATCTACTACCCTTCTTAGTTCACCTACTTCAGAGCCTTGTTTACCAATCAACTTTTCAGCAGCTTGGTGCATTTCAATAACCTCTTTAGCAGACTTACCTCGATACTTCTCAGGTGTGTCATCTAGAGCTTCCTTTTCAGGTTTTTCAGCTACTTCTATCTTCTCTTTAACAGGAGTAAGTTCTTTTTCAAGTGTTGTCTCTATCCTATCTTGAGAGATTGCTACTTCCCGTGCTGGAATCTCTATTACTTCATCTTCTACTTCTTCTATTATATCAGCCATATTATTTCTCCTGTGCGTTTAGCATTTTAGGAAGGTTAATAAGGAGACTAATCCTCACTTGCCTTTTTGGATTTTTGGTGGGAATCTTGCCAATGTTTTCTTTCCCATTTTGCAAAAGCTCCTGGGAAATCCCCTGACCATCCTTCTAGTTGTATTGAAGGAGAACTAATAATTTTATTAGCTTCCTGTCCACAACTGGGACAATCATGTGTCTGAGTGTATTCAACTAGGTCTTCAAAAATACCACATTGTTTACACTCAAATTCAAATAGTTTCTTCATTTTGTAACTCTTTATAAGTCTCTTCTGATACTTGTTTAAGAGTAAGTATATAGTTAAGAATATCTAACTGTCCTTTTCTCTTATGTAAAGAATCATTATCAGTAATAGTATTAATATTATTATACTGTACTTGTAATTTCTCTACATCTTCAATTAAGTCTAACCACCCTTGGGTGGTCATCATTGTAAACCTATCTTCATAGTACTTTTCTAATTCTTTATCTTCCATACTAATATTATACCATAGTTTCTTTTAAAAGTCAAGCCTTCTTTTGCAACATTTGCATTTTAACTATTTCTTTATTATCTTTCATGTCTTGCTCTTTTACTTTTAACTCTGCTTCTTTAAGCATTAACTCTGCTAATTCTACTCTGCGTTTAAACTCAGCAGCTTGTTCATCTGCTTCAGAAGGTAGATTACTAGCTAAAGCTGACATTAACTTAGCCTGTACTTCTTGAGGAAGCATCTGTGCTTGTACTTGAGCTTTCTGAGCTTGTGCTTGATTTTCTAAAGCTTCTGCTTGTTGTACTTGTATTCCAGCTTGTGCTTGTGCTATTTGAATTTGCTTCACTTGTTGTTTAGTTTCAACTTCTTTTTGTTGAGCTTGTTGTAATGTTTGTTGTATAGTTACTTTATTGTCTAAACTAGAATTCTGTACAATACCTTGTAATAGTAAAGGTACTATAGGACTAGTAGGTCCTAAAGTTTTAAGTAAGTTAATAAACTGTACTTGTTCTACTTCTTTAGCTAAATTACCTAGAGAAGAGTTAGCTACAAACTTATAGTCTGCCACTGGAAAATGCTCTGGGTCAAATTGCATAAACCTATGAGCTACTTTAGTAATAAAAGGTATTAAGAAATTATCTTGAAAATTAACTAGAGTTCTCTTGTTCTTTTTAAGTACTCCTGCTAATGTAACTGATAGTTCTCCACCGGTAGGTTGTTTTTGATTACCTTGTGTATCTAAAGTATTAGTAGCTTGTAATAGCATAGATTGAAATTCTTTAGCTGTAGCCATATTAGAAGCATCTGTTTGTCCAAACTTAAAGGGCATTAAAATTTCGCCTGGAGAACCATTAGTAAGTAATGTCTTTCCTGGACGTACTTCAAATTTAGCTCCTCTTGGTAACCTTGTTGCATCCATACCCATCATAGGTGCTGTAGTAAGTGCTAAAGAATCAAGGTGAGCTCTTAACTGAGCATCTATAGCTTTTTGCATATTAAAACCTTTTTCTGCAATGCCTCTACCCCAGAATCTTTTAGGTACTGTATCATCTTGATAAGCTACTACAGGTCTATCTTCCATCATATAAGGAGAACGCTCTGCTTTAAGTAAAACATTATCATTACCTATAACAACTATAGCTTCTACTAAATCACCATACTCTGCTAATAAATCTGTTCCACCTTCTATAAAGTCTACTACTCCATCTTCAGGGTCATCTATTAGTTTTTCTGGAACTAGTCCATAATACCTAACAACTTTAACTTTATCATGGTCATACTCTTCATCTATCCATGATTCTTCTAAGTCTAGTTCATTAGAAGCATTACCACCTAAGTCTGCTTTTAAATATACACCAGATTCCATATTAGCTGCTACTTTATGTGAAGATACAAACTCTTCAATAGCAACTCCCATAGCATCTTTAATATCTGTAGCATTAGGGTCTATAAGAAAGTTTTGAGGACTAATAGGATTAAGAACTACTGTAACTTTTTCTTTTGTTCTAGTTCCAACTGCTACTTGTTCTACATCTTGCATTACATCTGTAGCTGGAACTATCTCTTTAACTTTTTTAAGTACTACCTCACCAATTCCTGTACCATATATAGAAGCTAATAAAATAATATCTCCTACTTGTTTTCTTAAACCTGTTTGTTTAAAACATTGTTTCATATATGCTTGCATATATTGTATATCTTTACCATCCTTATCTTGCATGTCTTCATCTATACTAAATAAAGAATTTCCAGAACCAAAGACACCTTCTTCAATTTCTGATGCATGGTTTTCAATAGCTTCTTGTAATGCAGGAGATATAATTCTGCTTCTTTCAGACTCTCTCATTTTATCTTGAGGAGACCATTCCCCTCTCCAGAGTCTTTCATACTCTTTCCATGTTTCTAAATAATTAGTATCTCTATTATCTCTCCAGTCGTCTAAATGTCCTTGTATCCAAGAGACTAGTTGTGAAGGTGCTTTATATTCTGCCATTTTTAATTTCCTTAGTTAATATCCACTTACTACATCAAGAACTTCATAATCTTCTTCTATGTCATCAAATACTACATCTACTATTTGAACTTGGTCTATATAAGCTAATGCATCTACCAAATCGTCATGCAATTGGCTATTGGGGAAATTAACCAACTGGTCAATAAAATGATTATTCCAGTCACCATTATTAAGTTCAACTTTCCCATGTTCAAATCTTCCTTGTAATGCCCATACAATACGTTCTGTTTTCTTTTGATTACCGTGAGTACAATCATCTATTTTAAAGAAAGTATTATACTTTCTCATTAAGTCTAATAGATAAGGAGCAGCAGCATTTTTTAATGAGCCTTTCTCTATACCTATCCTTGTAGGTTCATACTCTGTTACTGCATTAAATATCTGCTCACAAGTTTCTTTAATGTCCCATCTACCATGTTTAATATCAGCTACCCACCAACCACCTTCATGTACTTTAACTATGGCTATAGCTGTTTCATCTAACTTACTATTTTTATTACCAGCATCTTTATCTACTTTTACAAAACCTGCTAAATCGACAGCTATAAAGTAGTTGCCGTCTTCAGGTTCTTCATCATTCATTTTTATCCAGTCTTCTTTAAATATATCTCTAGAAGCTGCTTCAAAAGAAGCTAAAAATTCTTGTCTAAAAGCAAAAGAACTCATTGAGTTTTTTGCAGCATTTATTTCTGACTCTGGTATTAAAGGATTATCATAAGAAGAAAAATGAAATGATTTCCAATCTTTATCAGTATCTTTTTCTGCATATTTAAACAGCTCATAAAAATGATTACGACCTTTAGGTGTACCTATGAAAACTGCCTTACCTTGTACATCTGCTAATGCTGGTCTAAGTATCTGTTCCCATACATTAGGTTTAATATCTGCATACTCATCTATAACTACAAATGCAAGTCCTACACCACGCAGAGTATCTGGTCTATCTGCGCCCTTCAAGTATATCTTTCTTCCATTAACCAAAGTTAGTACAGAAGTATTTTCATGTGCTGCTGATATTACATCATGTCCTAATTCTTTTAACACACCCCACATAATATCTTTAGCTTGTTGGAATGTAGGAGCTACATAAAAGATATCCTTACTCTTTGACTGTAGCCCTTCTATAAGTAACATCCAAGCAGCTAGTCTAGATTTACCAAACCTTCTTCCTGCTGCTACTACTCTAAATCTAGAATTGTCATTCCAAACTTCTTGTTGTTTATCATGCAGTTTAACATTTAAGTCAGTCATTTATCTTAAAAGGTCTTTAATTTTACCTAAATTAATTTTAACTTTATCACTTTTTGCATCTAGTTTTTGCTCTGCATAAGCTCTAATAGTTTCTTGTTCTAGTGTATCAAACTTTGCTATTAGTTTATCTGCTTTTAAATATTCACCATTATTTATTAATTTTTTAAAGCGTTCTCTTGTTTTTGTACTATTAATATTATAGCTGTCTGTAACATAAAGATTACCATTTTCTATTTTCATAGCAGAGTTACCTAATAAGGTAGCCATTCTAAAAGGAGTATTTGTAAAACTTTCTAACATAGCTTCTGGTTTATTCTTTACCATGTTTAATACCTCACTCTCTGGTATTCCCCAATCAACATAACCAAGTCCTGATGAAATAGTACCTTTCTTTAATTTCTCTCTTCCTTTTTCTCTTAAATAGTCTAAATCCCCTGAAGAAAGAAAGTTTTCATCATACCCTTTATTTATAGGAAGTCCTTTATCAGCTAGTCTACTTTCAAGATAAGCCCTAGCATTAGAAGGAAGCAGACCATATAATCCTTGTTGAAGAAAACTAGCCAATTACATACCACCATATTTTATAATCTGTTTAAGATAGGCTCTTGTATAATCTGGTATCTGACTTTTCCATAAACCTCCTGATTTCTCTGCTTCCTCCATCATTCCAGGTCCACCATTATAAGCAGCATATGCTTTTTCTTTATCTCCACCAAACTTCATTAGCATAGCCATGAAGTACTCTTGACTAAATCTTTTATGTTCTGCTTCACTTGCTGTTCTAAGATTCTTAATTGGTGTAACACCATAACCAGGCTTAGCAGCCGTTGATGGCTTTATTTGGTACTTACCAAGAGCTCTGTTTCCTATTTTACCAAGCTTTGCCTCTCTTAACTTACCATCTTTCTCTCGATGTATATTACTTGATTCTGTCATAGCTATTGCGTCCATTACACTTTCTGTAGATGATTGATTGGACAGTAAATCATCTACTACTGTTTTCCCAGCAAAGTACCTGTCTGTATTAGCAGTATTAGTACGAGTATCAGTTTTTTCATTATTTGCATTAAGTCTCTCCTTAAAAAAGTCCATTACAGATTGACTAGCTTCTGTGAAAGCTTTATCTTCTGGTTCATTTAAAACATCATCAAACTGACTTTCAATTTTGTAGTCTCTTTTATAATCTGCCTCAAAATCTTTTATTGGGACTTCATTCTTAAATGGATATGTAGTTGCTTCCTCCATTTCTTTTAATTTTGCTACTTCCCTATCATGTGGCAGAGTCTCTAACTTTGGTTTATCAAACTGACTTTCAATTATATTATCGAAATTTGATTCACCTAATTCACTATTCATATCATACCAAGGATTACCTGGATTATATGCAGAATTATCTGTTGGATATATTTTATTAGCTAGATTACTAGCAGAATCCTTAGACATAGTAGCATAACCTTTAAATTCACCAAGGTCTCTACTTAATAAATCTTGAGCAGACCTAGTAGCTCCTTGAGCAAAGTTATTCTTTCTTGTTGCAAATATATCATCATACCAGTTACTCGCCATCTGCTGTCTCCATGTCTATTGTGTTTACTTCGTCTATTTTAGGTGTATCTATACCACTAATCTGTATTTGTATCTGATTACCACCACCTTTCATGTTCTTTACATAGTCTGTTGGTAGTATTCTATCCATAACTATCTTTAAACAAGCCATTTGGTCATCATCATTGTCATTCATAGCCTTTTCTAGAACCTTGTCTACAACTCTCTTACCTTTAATGTTCAACATTCCAGCTAATATTTCTTGATGTCTTTTCTTTTTGGATACTGGTAGAATAGCATCACTTTTCTTCTTGTAGTGTTTTGGTAGTTTCCTCTTTTTTAGAGGTAATCCAGCTTTGCTCCTTATTTCATTTGTTTTTTCTATACTTCTTCTACCCATTTTATCTCCAAAGAGGAATTTCTTATTCTTTACTAATGTCTCCACATTATGGAGACCTTAATTACTAAGGGAAGTTACTTGAACCCTAGAGAAAGTAACTTCACACGCTTTGAACCTACTTTATGTAGAATCATTCTAGACTCAAAGCTTATTATCTACATCTATACTAATATTATATCATACTTTTTGGTAAAAGTCAAGTGATATTGTGTACTAATCCCTATTTTCCCTCTAATATAATTATGTAGTATCTATTAATAACACAGTACAAGTTCAAAAGCAACCCCCCCTTACTATTATAAGAGTATATTAGAGCTAAAATAGCTAAAAGAAAAACTATGATGTGGTACTATATATAACTAATTATATCCCAAAAGATGGAGTATACTACCTATACCATTAAAGAACTAAACCTTTGTTCTAATTATATTTCTAGCTGTGATTAATGCACCAAAAGTGTACATCCTTTTGGCTACAATCTGAAAGATTAATTCGTATGTCGTCCTTACCTAACAGATTCTAACAAGTACATGAGGCTTTGTACAATTGACGATGAAACATGTGCAATTGCTACAGCCGAAGATAGAAGTCCATTAGGGTGGACACCTGACACACCCTTAGATTACAACCATACGGTGTGGAAGATACACTGTGAATATGGGTCTACCAAATACAACACATGGTAGACACTCCATATACGTTTAGAGGGAAGCTGTATCATTTACACGACAACTCCTACACACGATAGACCATGTGCTACGAGTTTCGGAAATGACTACGCTAATCACAACTGATTCTGTCCACGAGCACTCCATGTTAAGTATGTAGTAATCTCTCATAGCTTCCAAGCAAGCTTGGAACCTGCTATTCGGAACTATGCATTTCATAATGTTACCAAGCTATTAAATCGGTTCCCTGTCTAAACCCATGTCAGGAAACCTTCATAGCTTGTCTCGTTGTCGTAGCTTCCCATTAAAAGCTATGGGAACCTGCTACTCTACAGAACTCAAGTCATGACTCCTCTAAATCATGGCGTTAAGTGGTAGGTTATATATATATAGACACGCTTTGGACCAGAGGATTTAGGTGCAATGGTTAGATGACAAGGACGGTCATCAAAAGCAAAGGCACCATTGACCTAGAACAGAGTTCTTTATTGTAGTAAATTAGCTTATCACAATTCCATCGAATCATTAAAAACGAATGATTAGATACGCCTGCTGAAGGCATAACTCCACTGCCTTCCTCAGGCTATGTCATTGTAATGAAGTAAGTGACAAAAATAAAGAACCCTGTGGTAAGTTGTTCTGTCCAAATCATCTCTATATACATATAACAAAAGAAGATGGCTAAAGGCAAATTCAAAAACTTAAAAAGGAATTACATTATGTTACAACTAATGAAACATGACGAACACGTAAAAATATTCATTTATTACCGAGAGACTTGTTTAACATTTACACTAATCGATGAAAGGTGTCATTGCAGAATTTGTCAAAAGGAGAAAGATAATGTTATTTAATCAACATGTAATAGATAGCTTAAATGTAATGTGTGATGAGCGAATAAAAAATTTACCCTTAGATAGCCCACATGATGACTATATTTATTATAGTTTCCAAGATTTAATTAATAAAGAAAAATCGGAGGTAGCATAATGTGCAAAAGAAAATTAGAAACCTATAATGAAATGATAGATAGACTGGAGAGACGGTCATGGCTTTTAATAGGAATCGCAATAATACTACCTTTTGTACCTTTAGTATTAATAAGTTTATTAGAATTCTAAGCAGTGTGTTAGAATGTAGTAAGGTTAAGTAAAGTGTCCTTTAACACTTTACATTTTATGGAGTTATAATTATGAGTAACAAAAACTGTGTTAAATCGCAAGACGTTATAGACCAAGAAGTTTCAATTAAAAATAGAGACGCTTTAATAGTTCAAAAAGTCTCTGAGGCTGTAGCGAGTTTCTCGCATGAGCCTTCAGCTTGGCAGATAGATAATCATAAAGAGGGTCTGACTTCGTTAGGTTCTGTACTAACTAGTATGATTTCTGGTCTTGAGTATTCAATCAAGCAATCCAATAGTTACCTAAGAGGTTCTCTGAATGACAAATTAAAAGAGCAGATATCGGCTCCTGCCTCTACTGGTCCTACTGATTATAAACAAGTCTATCTCGACATTCAAAAAAATGTTGAGGATAGTGTAGAGGCTAGAGAGATAATGAAGTCTGCTCTCTGTCGTGTTTATAAACAGCTACTTGATATAGAATATGTAGCCTATGTTCCTAAGTCATCTGGCTTTACTAAAGATGGTGCTAAGATGGCTGATATAACTGCTGAAAATTCTGAGCTACTTGCAAGTATCAACAAGTATGATTCAAAATTTATGGTAGACACACCATTAGGCAAGGAACTAGTTAATTCTCAGTCGGTCATAACTAAAAATGATTTGACTGATAGAATCAGCAGAGCTACTAAGGCTGATGACTTTAAGCTAGCTTTCCAACTAACTAATGAGCTTAATAAGTTAGTTTAAAGCTGTTGCTATTAAAACTGGGAATCACTGAGAAATCGGTGGTTCCTATTTTTATGGCAAAAAACAAAGATCTTTGAATCATATGCTTTTTATAAACGCATTTAATATTAGATCTTTAGGATAACCCTCTAAAGAATTAATATTAAATATAAAAAGATTAAATGCTTAAAAAGAAACAGACTGTGGTAAAATGTAATTATATAACAGAAATAAAAGAAAGGCGTATGAGTAATTCCTGAGACACCATACCATCATACGAGTCGGTCATAGTGTAATTTTTTAATTATTTAGGAGTATAATCATGTGTAAAGAAACATTAAATGCTTTAGGTATACCAGCTCTACATCAAGAATTTGCATGGGATTTCTATAAATTATATGGACAGTTTCCAACTAATAACCATGTACATTTAACTAGAGATGAGTTAATAAAAACTATTATTGTACAAAAAGATTTAAGAAAAAGTCTTAGGAGATATGGTTAATACACTACCATTTCAAAGTGTATACAAGTAGGAGAATAACTATGTTAGTAAAGAAAATTACTAATAATTTGTTTGATGTATTTTGGAAAGATGGTTGGGAGAATTGTGTTCGTATTAAGAAAAATGAAATTGATTTTAGAATAGTACGAGCGTATAAGAAACCACCCAGAGTTGTCTTAGAATATATTAAGGAGAAATTAATATGAAAGTTATTAATACGCAAGCTTTCTGTAAACAATATCCTATTGGAACAACGGAAGCTTTTATAATACCAGGATATAAAAGATGGATAACAGATACATTATATGTTATTCAATCTCGTCATAAAATGATAAACTATAGTGCTCATCATGTACCAATGGATTTTATAGGACCAAGACAAAGTTATTGGTACAAACCTGCCTATAAGCTAATGTCTACAGAACTTGGTACAGAACAAGCTTTAGTTGTATGGGATAAAGATGGCTTATATAATCATAGTAGTAATAGAATTAGAAAGTGTCTTCAATATGCTAAAGAACTACATGCAGAAAATCAAGTAATGTATAGTAGAAAAAATGGTATGTATATGATAGATGCAATCTATTATAAAGTTAATCCTTTTAATTACTATTACCAAGATGGGCGTACTAAAAGTGGTTTAAAAGCTCATCTTCGTCAAAGACTTAAAGGTTGGGCTGCTAACAGTTATGTAACTAGAGAAGCATTATATAAATTTTCTGATTTATTTTTAATAACTGATACTAATATGAATATAGCTGAGACTATTAATGAACAACTTGGTAATGATTATATTATTAAATGTCATTTAACACAAGAGTTAGTCCAAAAAATAGCTTCAAAACTTATAAATTTATCTGGTCTGAACAGAAGAGTTAGTCGTTTTTGTACTGATGCATATTTAACATCTAAAGGATATTCTTATAACTCAAGTGTAAATATGTGGATACTAGAAAATGAAATTATAGTTGATGGTCAGTGTTACAACAGAGAGAATCTAGTGCTTGACTTCTGTCTTGAATGTGGTAGAGAATGTCCTGTAGACCATTTAACTGCCCTTGATTTATGTGTAAATTGTGCTGGTATGGATTATGATATACAAAACTATTCATTTAAAGTAGAAGATGAACTAGGATTTGCAGATAAGTCAGCACTAGAAACTAATATACCTTACCTTGGTATAGAAATAGAATACCAAGTAGAGAATAGACAAGCAGGTAGATTCTATGTAGGTAATAAAATGTTAGGTCATGCTCTTATGAAAGATGATGGTTCTATAAGCAATGGCTTTGAAATAGTATCAAGACCTGCTATGTATCATCAACATATGAAAGTTTATGAATCATTCTTAGATGATTTACCTGATTATATACATCCACATAAATCTTGTGGTATGCATGTACATATTAGTCGTAAAGCTTTTACATCAATGGGAGCAGGTAAACTTACAGAGTTTATTAATCGACAAGACAATAAAAACTTTATGACACTAGTAGCAGGACGAGGGTCTACTAATTATCAGAAACCTGATAGTCATTATAACATTACTAAACCTCATAATGTAGATAAAGGAGGATATGCTAACAGATATAACTTTGTTAATCTTAATAACAAAGAAACCATAGAACTAAGAATATTTTCTAGTCCTAAAAATACTAAGGAGTTTAGAATTAAAATGCAATTCGTAAATGCAATGATAAGTTATTGCCAACCAGCAGTTCTCTCTGGTACTATTAGAGAACAAACACACTATAAATCTTTCATGTCTTGGCTAGACAAAAGAAAGAAAGAGTTTAAAGAATTACATACTCATATAAAGGAGAGTTCATTATGTGCATAGCAATATATAAACCACAAGGAATTAAAATTAGTAAGGCAAGTTTAGAAAGATGTTTCAATGCTAACCCAGATGGTGCAGGCTTTATGTTTGCAGAAAACAAAAAGCTACATACTCATAAAGGTTTCTTTACATTCAAAGAATTTTATGATAATTATAAACAACATCAAATGAAACAAGCATTGGTTCATTTCCGTATCAAGACACATGGTAAGACTGACAAAGAAAACTGTCATCCTTTCTTAGTTAATGAGGGTCTTGGTTTTATACACAATGGTATCATATCAGGTTATGGTGATGATAAACTATCAGACACTATACAATTCAATGACGCTATACTTAAAAAGATAGTAGCTAAACATGGTAACATGGCATTGTTTGATGACCCTACTCAAGAACTTATTGAGAATGTTATTGGATATAGTAAGCTAGTCTTTCTTGACAGACATGGTGAGTTTAATATCATGAATGAAGATAAAGGTCATTGGTATAACAAAGTATGGTATAGTAATAATAGCTACAAGAAACCTGAACCAATAGTAAACACTGGTTGGAGAGGTAACGGATACTATAAGCAATGGCAAAAACCTATGCCGACTAGTATAGCTATGCCTACAGTAGGTGAGTGGGTAGAAACACAACGAGATATAACTATAGGTACAGGAGATAATACTCACATCATTAAAGAAAAAGAATGGTTGGAGGTAGCCTCAATCGAAGGCTCTACCTGCAGTCTCATCAGTTCAGACATTAGAAATCCTTTAGTATTCTCTGGTATAAACCCAGAAGATATTATGACAATTGATGAACTGTCAGATGATGCCGATGTAAATAGTTGGAACAAGTCTTTCTCTTTCTAACAAAGAGAGATTGACTTTACTACTATAGTATGGTATAATATATATATAAGGAGAACATAATGAGTCATATAGAAAATGATAAAAACAAAGAAGATAGGTACGAAGAACTACTAGAAGAGTCTCACATTAATGCAGTAGTAGCAGACTTTAACGAACTTGTGTTATCACAAGGACCAACCACTATGATTAGTATGCTGTCTAAAGATGCTAAACAAGAATTGCGTATGGCTTTCTTAGCTGAATACAATCATAGATTAATCGAAGTATCAGGAGAATAACTAATGGAAAAAGGTACAAATTGTTACGAACCAGAAGATGATGATGATTGCTGTCATCCTACTGAAGCAGAATGGGCAGAAGAAAACTTACGTAAGTCTGAAGATGGTAATGTAGAAGACAAAGATAGTAATATGTTTAGTGGTTCATAAGGAGAAAGTATAATGAAATGCCAAGCATGTGATAAGAATTTATCAGACCAAGAATCAACAAGAAAGAATGATACTACAGGTGAGTATGTTGATTTGTGTAATGAATGTAATGGAGCAGTCAATGAGATACTTACTATAGTAGAACTAGACAAAGATAGTGAGTAAGTTTATAAGGCACATGTCATGCCCAAAATGTGGTAGTAAAGATAATCTTGGAGATTATACAGACCACCAATTTTGTTTTGGTTGCCAACACTATGTTAAAAAGAATGATTTAAAATCATTACGCTCTCGTATAAATAAAACAGCTAATGTTAATAATCATTATCCTATAAATGTAGTAGAAGATATACCACCACAGGCTTGGAAGTGGCTACTAAAATATAATATTACTTCAAAAGAAGTAGAAAAGTATAAGATTCGTTGGAGTCCTATGGATATGTTAGTACTATGCATGACCAAAACATATTGGCAAGCTAGAAACTTTGGCTTTGGTAATCAAAAGTATAAGAGTAATGGCAACAAGCCATGCCTCTTGTATGGTAAAGGTAAGACTGTTATACTAGTAGAAGACGTACTATCATCTATTAAGATAGCAAGAACAGAAGACTACTCTAGTATACCATTACTAGGTAGTAGTCTTTCAAAAGAAATAGAAGATAAGTTAAGTACATATAAAGCAGTATATGTATGGTTAGATAGAGACAAGGCTAAAAATGCAGTAAGAATTACCAATAGGCTAAGAGAGATAGGAATAACTAGTAAAGTAATTGTAACAGAACTAGACCCTAAAGAGTATAACAAACAGGAGATAAACAAATGGTTGAAGAGTTAATACTTAAATTATTTATAAGTGATAAAAACTACTTGACAAAATACTATAAGTATGTTAGACTAAGTTATATAAAGAATAACTATAGTAATATATATAAGTTATTTATAGTAGTTAATAGTTATTATAATAAGTATAAAGATAGTAATAGTATTAGTAAAGATAATTTATTAATACATTATAATAGTTCTTATTACCTAGAAGATAGTGAAAGAAAACAAGTAGAAGAATTGATAGATAGAATTCTTGCTAAAGAAATAACTAATGTCGATGCTCTTGCTGAACTACTAGAAGAACATAGACGAAGAGCTTTAGCTGGAGACATAGCTAAAGTAGCACTTGATGTAGAAGAAGGTAGTGCCAAAGTAAAAGATTTAATTGGTAAGTTCCAAGAGTTTGAACAGAATGATATACCAGTAGAGAAAGCTAACTCTGTAGACATGTCATTAGATGACCTATACCAATCACAAGTAGGCAAAGCAGGATTAAGATGGAGATTAAATTGGCTTAATCAATCACTAGGCTCATTACGAAAAGGAGACTTTGGATTTATTTTTGCTAGACCAGAGACAGGTAAGACCACCTTCCTTGCTAGTGAGATAACACACATGATAAGTCAAACTGATGGAGATATCATATGGTTTAACAATGAAGAACAAGGCAAAAAAGTAGCAGTAAGATGTTACCAAGCATTGCTAGGTCTTGACAATAAGAAACTATTCGAGAACATAAAAGACAACCATAAAAGTTATAAAGAAATATGTCAAGATAGAATAAAAATATATGACTTTGAAGACTCATCAAGTACTGGTAGAATAGAAGAGATACTTAAAGAAACTAAGCCAGCATTAATTATCTTTGACCAGATAGATAAGGTAAAAGGATTTAAAGCAGACAGACATGACTTGCAACTAAAAGCTTTGTATCAATGGGCAAGAGAATTAGCTAAACAATATGCACCAGTAATAGCTGTCTCTCAAGCTGGAGGTACAGGAGAAGGTAAGGTATGGCTTACAATGGATGATGTAGACAGCAGCAAGACTGCAAAGCAAGGTGAAGCTGACTGGATACTAGGCATAGGTAAAGAATCAGATAACACAAGTAATATGAGATACCTAAACATTAGTAAGAATAAATTGTTAGGAGATAAAGATTCTCTACCTGACCTAAGACATGGTAATACAGGAGTATTACTACAACCAGAGATTGCAAGATATAAGGAGATTAAATGAAGTATTTAACATTAGATGTTGAAACAAATACAAGTAACACAGGCAATCCATTTGATAGGACTAACAAGTTAATGCTTGTAGGATTAGATGGACATAGGACATATGATATAGAATACTCCGTAGACCCTCACCAAGAATTGCTGAACGAAATCCAAATAGCCGTGGATAATGCAGATGTGTTGGTGGGGTTTAATATTAAGTTTGATTTACATTGGCTTAAAAGATATGGTATAAACTTTAGTAAGAAAAGAATTTGGGATTGTCAGTTAGTAGAATTTATACTGCGTAATCAAGCTAACCCTTATCCATCTCTCAATGGTGTAGCAGAGTATTACGAGTTAGGTAGTAAGCTAGATGAAGTTAAAGAAAACTACTGGAAGAATGGTATAGACACTGATGAGATACCATTAGATATATTAATTGATTATCTAAATCAAGATGTAGACTTAACAGAAAAAGTTATGTTACTACAACAAAAAGAAATAGCAAAGCGACCAGAGATAGCACGACTTATCTCTTTACATAATCAAGACTTAATGGTACTACAAGAGATGGAATACAATGGTCTTAACTTTGACTATAATAAATCACTAGTGTTAGGAGATGAACTGAATGAACAAATATCAAAACTCGATGTACGATTACATGGCTATCATAAGTATGATGATTTTAATCCCAATTCTGGCGACCATCTTAATGCTCTTCTTTATGGTGGGCTTATTAAATATAGGGTACAAGTACCTATTGGACACTATAAATCTGGACTTAAAAAAGGAGAAGTAAAAATGCAATGGGAAGAGAAGACCCATGAACTACCTAGAATGTTTACACCATTAGAAGGTAGTGAGATAAAGAAGTTAGGTATGTATAGTACCAATGACTTTACTCTTAAAACTTTAACAGGCAGTGAAGACTCAATGGCTATGTTAAACATCTTACTCACTAGGTCTACACTAGAGAAACGAGCCTCAACATATTACATAGGACTATGTAAACTAATTGATAAGATGAACTGGACTAAAGGTAAGATACATGGACAGCTCAATCAATGTGTAGCAAAAACAGGCAGGCTAAGTAGTAGTAAGCCTAACCTACAAAACTTTGATGGAGAGATTAAGACACTCTTTGTATCACAATATGGAGAACAGTAATGTTATTAAATGCAGATGCTAAAGCTCTTGAATGGGTGTGTGCAGCATACCTATCACAAGATAAGGTAGCTATGAATGAGATACATAATCAAGTAGACCAACATACAGATAACCAAACAAGATTTGGATTACCATCTAGGTTAATCGCTAAGACGTTTGTCTTCAGATTAATCTATGGTGGTAGTGCTTACAGTTATGCATTAGACCATAACTTTAAGGACATAGGTGATGAAAGATTTTGGGATGATGTTATCAAACAATTCTATAAAAAATATACAGGACTAGGTGATTGGCATGAAGAAATCTTTGAAGATGCTAAGATGAACGCTCAACTAACTATGCCAACAGGTAGACAATACAACTTCTTACCTGAGATAAGTGCATATGGTAAACCTAAGTTTCCTAGAACAAGAATACTTAACTACCCTGTACAAGGGTTAGGTGCAGACTTGATGGCTATTGCTAGGGTTAGCCTAAGAAATAGACTTAATGGTACTATAGGTCTTAAACTAATTAATACAGTACATGATTCTATTATGATAGATTATGATGAATCAACTGTATCCAAAGAGAAGCTAGTACCTATAGTAAGAGCTGCCTTTGAAGATGTTCCTAAGAACTTTGAGAAACTATTCGGTAAAGAATTCAACCTACCTATGCGTGTAGATATACAAGTAGGTAAGACATGGGGTAACTTAGAGGAGGAACTATAATGACTTGACTTTGATATAGATGTATGTTATACTAATAATATAGCTGTTAAAAAAAAGCTATATATTAACAACAAAAGGAGAAGTACATGGAAATTAATGTAATAGATGTAGGGAGTGTTAATACTCACTCGGCAAAGAATGGTAGAGAGTATCAATCTTTAGAAATAACATACAAGAATGACCAAGGACAAACACAGTCTAAGAAACTAATGTCATTCGCTGCACCTGCTGTGTTTAAAACAGCACAAGGATGGACTAAAGGTGATGCAGTAAACATAGCAACAGTTAAAGATAACAATGGTTACTGGCAATGGACTAAGATTCTTGGTGAAGGAGAAGAAGCACCAGCTTCTACGACTACTGCAGTAGCAAGCAAAGGAAAATCATTTAGTGGAGGAAGTAACTATCCTACAGTAGATGAACGAGCTCAAACTCAAGCTTATATAATTAAACAATCTTCATTAGGTAATGCAGTTAATACATTAGCTATTGATGGTAAGTCTGTTACTGCTAATGATGTTATTAGTTTAGCTAAAATGTACGAAGGTTATGTACTTGGTACTAATCAAGCTGAAGTAACAGATGAACTAACTGATGTATTAATTTAGGAGACAAAGATGAAAAAGAAATCAAAAGATACAATGGTAACACTCTTCGGAGTGTTCCTTGTACTAGGTTTACTAGGTGTTATGACTAAAGATGAAGCTAAGATTGGCAAAGTAATTAATAGCCAACCTGTTACTTGGCAATGGAGTGAAGACATATCTTTACCTACCATTGAACCAACTAATGAAACTTACTTACCAGCTCTAGAAGCTTTACCAGAACTAACAGGTACAATTTCTTTAGCAGTGATTCACTTACCAGCATTGGAAAACTAAATGATTGCTCTTATAGATATGGATTTAGTTGTATTCAGAAGTGCGATTAGTGCAGAGAATGATAAACTATCTATAGCTATATATAGAGCCCATACTTTACTAGACAATCTTATTGAGAAAACAGAGGCTACAGAATATCGTGCCTTCTTATCTCATCCTAGTAATTTTAGAAAAGATATCCTACCTACATACAAAGCTAACAGGACTGCTCCTAAACCAAAACATTTGGCTAAACTAAGAGAGTATGCAGTGGAGAACATGGGTGCAGAGATATCAAGAGAAGGGTTGGAAGCTGATGATGAGCTTGCAATACACCAAACAGACGAGACTATCATAGTCACTCTGGATAAAGACTTATTGCAAGTTGCAGGTCAGCACTTCTCATGGGAAATCAAAGGTAAGAAATGGAAAAGACCAGACAAATTCTTTTTCCAAACAGAGTTAGAGGGGTTAAGACTCTTCTATGAACAATGCATTAAAGGTGATAACGCTGATAATGTCATAGGTATTAAAGGACTGGGTGATAAGAAGGCTAAGCAAATGTTAGCTAACTGTCAAACAGAACTAGAAATGTTCAAAATAGTACAACCTTTATATGCTGATGATGAAAAGTTTATTCAGAACGCTACATGCTTACACATGAAGAGAACACTTGAAGACAACTGGAGGGATAAATTTGAACAACTTCAAAAGCAAGCTGGAAGTGAAAGCTTGGAAGATACTCAAGAAGAATTTTCCATCAGTTAAGTATGAGCCTGATGTTATAGATTATATACAACCTGAGAAATCTAGGAGATACAATCCTGATTTCAAGGTAGGTAAAAATATATACATCGAAGCTAAAGGTAAGTTAGACTTAGCTACTAGGCAAAAGATGGTATGGTTTAAACAATGTAATCCAAATGTAACAATCATATTTCTTTTTATGAATCCAGATAATAGGATAACAAAAAGAAGTAAGACTACTTACTGGGTATGGGCAGAGAAAGAAGGTTTTCTTTGGTTAGACTTTAGAAAGGATTGGATAACACACTATAAGGAAATGAGATGCAAATTAAAAACTTAGTAGAACATGAAGATGGAAGTATGGACTTTGATTTTAAAGTTGATAAGAATGAAAATGAATTCTTATTAAACTTTGCTATCAAACAATTAATAAGAGAAGGTATTATTAAAACTTCTGATGAAGAAATGAATCTAGAAGGCATTGATGATATCTCTCAGGAGATACACTAATGAAGAAGCATTTAGTAATTGGAGATACACAAGTAAAGCCAGGCATTAGTCTGGCTTATTTGTCTTGGATAGGCAAATACATAGTAGATAAAAGACCTGAAGTTATAGTTATGATAGGAGACTTTGCAGACATGCCAAGTCTATCTAGTTATGATGTAGGTAAGAAATCATTTGAAGGTAGAACATATAAAGCAGACATACGAGCAGTACTTAAAGGTATGGATGCATTACTAGCACCAATGAAAGCTCTTAACAAAAGGTTATTAAAGTCTAAAAAGAAACAATACAAACCTAAGATGGTACTCACTATGGGTAACCATGAAGAAAGAATTAATACAGCTATCGAGTATGATAGAAAGTTAGATGGTCTTATATCTTTTGATGACTTACAATATAAAGAATCAGGATGGGATGTAATACCATTCCTTGAGGTTAAAGAGATAGATGGTGTTGCTTACAGTCATTACTTTGCTAGTGGTGTTATGGGTAGACCAGTTACATCAGCACAAGCATTACTAACTAAGAAACATATGAGTTGTGTTGCAGGACATCAGCAAGGACATTCAATTGCTTATGGACAAAATGCTACAGGTAAACAGATGACTGCTATCATTAGTGGTAGTTGTTATTTACATGAAGAGAACTACTTATCACATCAAACCAATCAACATTGGAGAGGTTTATACATGTTACATAATGTAGACAATGGTTCATTCGATGAGTGTGCTATACCCTTACATTATCTTAAAAGAAAGTACAATTAGGTATTGACTTTTAGTCTTAAATATGCTATACTATTAATATAGGAGAGAGAAATGAGTAAACAGATAGGTGGAAACCACTATCAAAAGTATGAGATAGAACCAATAGAGTTTATAACTAGAAATAATATTCCTTTTATTGAAGGTAATGTTATTAAGTACCTTGTAAGATGGAGAGACAAAGGTGGTATACAAGATATAGATAAGTGTATACATTATTTAGAAATGTTAAAGGATTTAAAAAACGCAGAATGATAGGTGAATTTGTATTAGTAGTTAGTCTTTTAGGAGACTATACAGACAATGAATATGTTGGAAACTTTGCTAACTGTATTGAAGCTCAAGAATACTATGAGTTAAATTGTGTAGACTACAAAGCAATGGCATGTCTACTTGAAAAGTATATGATGTTACCTGACAATCACTTATCACTAAGTCCATTTGACTTTAAAATCAATGCTCCTCAAAGCTGTGGCTTTGTTGGAGTCGATACAACACAATTCACCAAGTAATACCACTATAAAGGTCGGTCATAATGCGAGATTTTGAACAATTATTAGAAGCACTTAAACAGGTAGATGAAATTACCTTACTAGAATTATTAGATGTTACATCAGAAGACTTGTTAGATAAGTTTAAAGATAAAATAGCAGAAGATATTTATAGATTTAATTTGTATGTAGAAGAAACATTAGAGGAACAAGATAATTATGAGTAAAGAAGGCTTACCAACGGTATACCAAGATGTGATAGGATTATCACGATATGCAAGACACTTACCTAAAGAAAATAGACGAGAAACATGGAATGAAACAGTAGATAGACTTATAAAATACATAACTCCTAAAGCTCCAGACATAGACTTAAAAGAAATACATAAAGCTATACTTAATCTTGAAGTAATGCCATCAATGAGACTCTTAATGTCTGCTGGTGAAGCTTGTGAGAGAGATAATATATCTGCATTTAACTGTGCCTATGTAGCAATAAATAATAAAAGAGCTTTCTCGGAATCATTATACATTCTTATGAATGGTACAGGTGTTGGTTTCTCATGTGAAAGACAAGAGATTGCTAAGTTACCAGCTATACCTGATACACTAGATAAAGTAGACGATGTTATTGTAGTAGAAGATAGTAAACTAGGATGGGCTAAAGCCTTTAAGAAACTATTGTCTAGTTTATGGGAAGGTGATATACCCCAATTTGACTACTCTAGAGTTAGACCAGCAGGTGCTAGACTTAAAACCTTTGGAGGTCGTGCTAGTGGTCCAGAACCTCTTAAAAGATTGTTTGATTTTACTACAGTTATCTTTAAAGAAGCTACTGGTCGTAAATTAAACTCTATAGAAGTACATGATATTATGTGTATGGTAGGAGAAATAGTTGTAGTAGGTGGTGTAAGACGTTCTGCGTTAATATCACTATCTAATTTAACTGATAAACGAATGAGAGAAGCTAAAACAGGAGCATGGTATGACCAAAATCCACATAGAGGTCTTGCAAACAACAGCGTTGCTTACACCGAGCACCCCGATAGTGAAACTTTCATGGAAGAGTGGCTATCTTTGGTTAAATCCAAGTCAGGTGAACGAGGAATATTTAATCGTGTTGCTGCTCAAAATCAAGCAAACAAGTGGGGAAGACGAGACCCAACTCTTAGCTATGGGACAAATCCCTGCTCAGAAATTATTCTCCGTGATAAACAATTCTGTAATCTTACGGAAGTGGTTGTTAGAGAAAAAGATACCGAAGCTACCCTCCTTAATAAAGTCAGACTCGCTACAATACTTGGTACAATTCAATCAACATTAACTAACTTTAAATTCTTATCCTCTGAATGGGAACATAATACAGAAGAAGAAAGGTTACTTGGTGTTTCATTAACAGGTATTATGGATTGTAAAGTTACATCTAATCCAGACCCTAAACTATTAGAGAGGTTAAGAGATGAAGCAAGAAAAACAAATACGGAGTATTCAAGAATACTTGGAATACAGTCCTCAGCCAGTATCACTTGTGTTAAGCCTTCTGGTACTGTGTCTCAATTGGTCAATTCTGCTAGTGGTATTCATGCACGTCATAATGACTACTACATAAGAACTATCCGTATGGATAAGAAAGACCCTATATATACATTCTTAAAAGAACAAGGTGTAGAAGTAGAAGATGAACAATTTAGACCTGACTCTACTGCTGTATTTAGTTTCCCTATGAAAGCTCCTAAAGGAGCAATCTTACGAAATGATAAAACAGCTTTAGAACAACTAGAGCTTTGGTTAATATACCAAAGACATTGGTGTGAGCATAAACCTTCCGTTACTATATCTGTTAAAGATAATGAATGGGTAGAAGTTGGTGCTTGGACTTGGAAACATTTTGATGAGATATCTGGTGTATCTTACTTACCTCATACAGACCATACTTATGTACAAGCTCCTTATCAGGACTGTACTAAAGAAGAATATGAAGAGTTATTAGCTAAAACTCCTAGTACTATTGATTGGAGTAAGTTTGTAGAAGAAGAAGATAATACAGAAGGTGCTCAAACATTAGCATGTACAGCAGGAGGTTGCGAGATATGAAATTAATTATAAGGAGTGTATTTTATGACCTGTAGCGTAACAACAATTTGTGGAGTTCAAGTAGGTTTTGAGTTTACAGATGGTTTTATAAATGATAAACACATAGGTTATTTATTAATAGACCTAGCAATCATACGAATACAATTTGCATGGTACATAAATAAAGGAGAATAAAATGGCTAATAAAGATAAACGTCATAAAGAATCAAAAAAACCTAAAAAACCTAAATATTAAGCTACATAAACGCTCGTAGTAAGCTTTAAATGAGGTAGGGGTACTCTTACCCTACCCTATTTATAAAGCTGAATTCAAAGCATCTAACTTCCTAGCTTTTTCTTTATTTTCTCTTGTTACTCTTTCTCTTCTTAAATTTTCTATTTGTTTTACTATTTGTTTATGTGATTTAACTTTTACATCAAACTGTCTATATAGTATTTTCTCTATATCAAAATTACCTTGGTCATCTTGAGCGTTTGCAATTTGAGAAAACAAAGGTATTCCACTAGCTAATTTGGAAGTTATATCAGAACCTATTTGCCCTATAGGGTCAGAAGTATCATATATAGCTCTTCCATTATAGAATGTAGTATTTAAAGCAAGTTCTAATGCCATATTTACAGTTGGATTAATAGTCATAAGATTACTAAACAAAGCATAATTATTTTTTTCACCAGAAGTTACTCCTCTTATAGTATCTATAAGATGTAATATACCACCTCGTCTAATATGAGCTTCTGAAGAACCTCCAAGAGATTCTGTCATTAACTCATCTATTAGTGCATATATAGTTGTCATAGCTACACCAAGAGCTAGAGCAGAGCTTACACCTTCTTGAAACTGCATTTTAGTACTTCTTCCAAAAGCAGCACCTTCTGCATCAAAGAAATCTGCAACAGATTCTCCTACCTTGCCACCATGATTTCTTAAAGGAGCATCTAAAATAGATGCCATATCTCTAATTGTATTTAATCCTGATGATACCATACCATGTTTATATCTAGCAAAAATAGCTATCCTAGGGTCTTGTAGTATTCTTCTAGAAAGAAATCTAGAAGCTTTAGCTCCAAGTACTTTTTCTCCTACACGAGTAGGCATACGATAAGTAGGCATATGTGCTTCTACTAATCTTATAGCTTGTTTCATAGAAATGTTATGTTTTTTCATTTTCATTTTAATTAAAGCCAAAAACATAATATCTCTTGTCATCCACATACCTTTTCTAGAAGCATTTTGTGCTACACTATTATATAAACCTGTAGTTTTTAAACCTATAGTCTTAGCTATTTGTTTTAATAATACAGAGTCTTTTCCTAACATAGCATCTTGTGCATTTGCTAAACGATTCTGCATAAATTTATCAGTAACTACTGTAGTAGACATTAAAGAACCACCTTCTCTTCGAGCTTGTATATAATCTGGAGAATTAGTAATTACATCATTAGTTGCTTCTTTCATAAATCCTTGTAGTTCTTTAGCACCTGTAAGCCCAAAAGCTTTTATACCAGAAGTACCAAATAAATGAACTACTTCATTATGTATATGAGGTAAAGGATTTAATAACATATTTCTTACCATAGCATTAGATATATCTGTTATAAGATTAGGTTCAATTCTTTTAAATAAGTCTTCAAGAATTTCTTTAGGTCTAGCAGCCATTCTTAAATCAACAAACTCAGGAAAACCTGCAAGTTCCATATCTACTTCAAGTCTTTCATGATTAACTAGCTCTTCAATATATTCACCATTTTCATTTTTAGGACCTTTTTTATCAATTTGGTCTAAATGATTTTTTCTAATCTCAGCTTCAGTACTAGTTCTTTTACCTAAATTATTAGCTTTGTTTTTCATATAAGGAGACTCTAACATAGAATCTGCTATTATATTATCTCTCATTACTTGATTATTTTGAACCCATTTTAAAGCTTCAACAAGAACAGGATTATCTACAATTGTTTCCGGTCTTACTTGTGCTACTTCTTCTCTTGTAGGATACTTTACTTCTACATGAGATTGTAATGATTCGTATCCTTTATAATTTTTTTCAATTGATTTAAGTATTGGTAATGACCCATAAGGCGTTTTACCTATTTGTGAATTTATTAATTTAGTTAGTTCAGGATTTATTAAAGAATTTAATTTACCAGTATCTTTATTTTTTATAAATTCTGTAACAAGAAGTCGTGAAGGTCCATGGAATAAATTACTATTACTTCCTTGTTTAGTAATAGTACCTAAAACTCTTGTTGCATTACTATCTACTACATCTATAACTCTTGACATTGTTTTTTCAAAAATTTCTGCTCTTGTTTTTGTACTCTTAGGAACTGGAGTTTTATACCATTCAAGAAGTTCTATTCTATTTTTAGCAATGTTTTTTTCTTCTATAATATCTTTTAATTCTCGTTTAGCTTTCACTGATATCTTTGTTTTTGGTATTGCATTTATATTAACATCTGCATAATTAGTATTCCATTCTTTTTCAATTTCTGCTATCTTTACTAATCGTCTATTATAACCTTCAATAGCTGTATCTATAGTAGTATCTTGAAAATAATGACGAGCTCTAGCAGACTTCTGAAAATTTATTCTAGTTCCAACACCATATTTAAATATACCTAATATTTGAAGGTCATTAACAAGGTTTGTTAATTCAGTATGCCAGTTCTTATCTACTTGAAAGTCTGGATTTCTTCTAATACTACCATCTGCATTTCTCATAGGACGATTAAAATCTAATTTTCTTCCTGGTTTTACACTTCCATCAGGCATTACAACATCTGGATTAAAAGGACCTGCAGGCTTTTTATAATACATCTTAGCATCTTCTTTTCTATTTTTAGCATCTCTAAGAAGTTTACCTCTTTCGGTCTTAAAAGTATTAACAAATTCTTTTATAATAGGAGACATAGTTTTTTCAAAAGCAAAATATACTTGTGCTTGAGCTGCTGCTCTTACAAATTCTCTAGGTCCTCCAGCACCATAAATAGCATCTCTAGCTCCTCTAGAACCTGTAACATTTTCTTTTAGAATTTCCTTTAAAGTTTTAGGATTATATACAGACATACGAGATGTATAACCATCTAATTTAGATGATATTCCAAATATAGATTTTTCAGCAGTAGGTCTACCTGATTGTTCATTACTTAAAGCAGACTTTCTATTAGATTCCATCATTGGTTCAAGAATATTAGTCCAAATTTCTTGTGCTGCAGGACTCTTTAATTCATTTTTAGGATTATATTGTTTTTGTTGAAGTTCCATAAGTACTTCTGGTACTTTAGCTTTACTTGCTTTATCAATAATAATAGCTTCTGCTGCTTCAACAGCTTGCATAGCTACTACATTATCAGTAACTTTATTATCTTTAGCTAAAAGTCGCATAGCTAATTCAAAAGATTCTTGACTATTTACTTCTTTTAATTCTTTTTGTAATTTTTCTAAATTTATTTGTGTGTCTTTAACAGTTTGATTAACTACTGTTGTATCAGTATTCATTTTACCAGTATTAGATTTAGTTATAGGGTGGTAGTTACTTAAATCTATATTCTTTTGTACCATTTCTGCTAAAACAGTATTTCCTTTTTTCTTTTCTTTTGCTAAATCTCTTAAATCTCGTCTTTGGTCTGATAAAAATGTAAGTCTCTTCATCATACTTGTACTACCTGTATAGTCAGCTACAGCTTTAGTAGCTCTAGTAACTTTAGGAAAAGCATATAGTGTTCCTAATTCTAAAAGACTCATAGCAATTTCTTTAGGTACTCCTGCTTTTTCAGCAGATTTAGAAAGACTTTCCATTCCTTCAGATATTTTTCCCATAGTTATACCTACAGCAGTCTCTTCACTCATATCTTTTTTAAAATCATCAAAAGAATATGTACTACCTGTTAATCTATTAAATTCTGACCAAGAATGTTCTACTTCTTTTCCTATATACTTATCAGGATGGGCATAACTAGCTGCAGTAGTAGCATCAGTAAGAGCTCTTTTAGAGGCTTCTTTAAGAGTCATACCATCTAATTGGCTTTTATAAAAAGCTTGATTATTTATCATAGCTTCAGTAATACCTTTACCTTGGCTTTGTCTATCTTCTATTATTTGTGTTTGTTTTGTATATCTATCTTGAGCTAAAGCTTTGAATTGGTCAGACTGACCTCTTTGATATATTCCTGCTGTACCTCCTAATTGAAAAGAAGGCTTTAAAATAAACTCAGGTAAACCAATTACCATACTAGCAAGAGCTCCTGCTTCTAATACTGGTTGTGCAATTACTCTACCTACATCAGATGCTATAGTAGAATCAGGAGAATCCATTTCTAGTATTTCTGCTTCAGTTAAACCTTTACCTGTATCTGATTTAGAAATACCATCTACTCTAGTCATATCATCTTTAGAAGATGCTATAATCTCAGCTTCAGTTAGACCTTTTAGCATAGGTTCAGCTAATATTTGTGCTTCTGTTAAAGCCATTATTTTACAAGCTCGTATTCAGCTTCTTCTTTAGAACCTATATTAACTTGTTTCCATTTTTGTCCTTTAATCATTTTTTCACCTGGTTCTAAAGCATTAACCGTTGCCTCTATTTCTTTCATACCTTGACTAAAGCTTGTATTTTGATTAGCTATTTTTTCTTTATTTGCTATTACTAACTGAATTAAATCATTAAAATTAGATTCACCTTTTCCTACAAATTTATCATCATCAAATGGATTAAACATCGTACCTGCGTCTTTTTCTACAACTGGAGATTTAAATTGTTCAATAACATCACGAATGGCATCTTCATAATTTCTGTATAAAGGCATGTTATTTTTATCAACAGCAGAAATTAATTTTTTAGTAGCTGTTTGTAATTTACGAGCTAACCCAGGGTTTCCTGAAAAACTTTCTCCACCAGTATTATTCTTATCTAAACTATCTAATATGTTTACAAACATATCTGGATTATTTTCCAAATCTTTTTGAAAATCATTTTTTAAATTCTTTGTCATTGAGTTTGCTTCTTTATAATCTTTTTGTTTTAGCTCAAGTATTGATTTCTGTTGGTCAAAATACTTATCTTGCCTTTCTAAACGAAGTTTATTTAAAACTGCTTTTTCTGCCTCAATATCTTTTTCTAATGCATAAGCTTCTCTCATAAATCCTTTTTCTTTCATACCTGCAAGAATAGATTCCTTTTTTTCTAAAAAAGTTTTACCTGTAGCATTAGCAAAAATACTTTCAATACTCTTACTTTTAGTTAATTGTGGGTCATTTACTCCACCAAAAATACTTTTACTAGCATCATCTATACTACTTAATAAAGTATGATGTCCTGCTACTGAAGTTGCCCAAGGATTACTTCCACTACTTAGTACTCCTAATTTATAAGACTCGTCACTTAAAGCTTTTTCTTTATTTAGTTTAAGTGTTTCTGAATCAATTCCAAATATACTTTCTACTGTTGATGCCATTTTATTAACCTCCTAAAGATGATGGATAAGGAGCACTTGCAAAGCTAGAATAATTAGCAGGACCTCCACTAGGACTAAACCCTCCACCTATAATGTTTCCAGAATATCCAGGAGTGCGTCCTCCTCCACTAAATATACTACCTATACCCTTTACTCCTTGATTAAGCAAATCAGTAAACATACCTGTTTGAGAACCTCTAGCTTGATTTTGATACATATTACCATATCTGTCTAAGCCTGCACCATAGCCTTGTCCAGGAACAGCATTAGTACCTATCTGTAATCCTTGATTAAATGCTCCTTGACCTACTTGTTCTACACCTGTACCATATCCAAATAATGTATTAATATTTGAATAAGGAGTCATGCCCATATTCATACCTAGACCTTGATAAGCTAATCCTTGTTTCAAGTCATTATCTCGTCTTGCTTGAGCTTGTTGATAAGAATCCATAGCTAGTTCTCTATTCTGTCTATTTATAGATGTAAGATATTCCATCCTTTCTGGATTAACATAACCACCACCTTCTGATGCTGCTGTTGCTTGACCCATACGACCACTAGCAAATAAATTCTGTGCTAATTGTTGTTGTTGAGTAGCTCTATTTGGAGCCATAATACTTTGCATATCAGCATAATATTTATTAGCCTCTGGCATAATATCTCTTTGAGATGCCTCAGTAAATCTACCCATACCATAATCTTGTATACTTTGAGCATCTGTTAAATCTTGTTCATCTATTCCTTGTAAAGCCTTTCCAAAATACATATCCCTAATCTGTTGCAATTCAGGAGAAAGTTCATAACTTGCTGTCTTATTTTCTTTATCAAAGTTAGCAGTACCAAAGTAATTACCTGAAACTTCCCAAGGAGAGTACTCTGATGCTGCCCTAGAAGCGGCATAGTCAGCACCAGAAGACTTGGCACCTCCTCCTATTTTATCAGAAATTACTTTAGATGCTACTGCTCCACCAATCTGAGCTGCTACTGTACCCATTATATTACTCCTTTTTCAAAAATATATCCTACAAATTTATAATTATACTTCTTCAGAAATGCTTTACAACTTTTTCTTGTTGTTGCACCTAATATTGTTTTACAATCTAATTGTTTTGCTAATTCATTCATATACTCATCCCAATATTTACCATCTCCGTAAACATTAATACATACAAATTTATCACCTTCTATCTTCCAACTCATGAACCCATGTTCATTTTCTATTAGATTATCCTCAATAATATAATCACTTCGAGACTTTTCAAGAAATCTCTGTCTATCTTTACTATTGATAAATAATCCAATTTACTCTAACATCATCTGTAGATAAAGCTCCTAGTCTTTCTTCTAAATGTATATCAAATGTACCTGTAGCTTGAGCACCTACAGAAGTAATCATATTACCTCTAGAAGCAGCATTAGTTGTATCATCTCCCATAGCTACTACTACATAATTAGTATCTGGCATTGCAGTACTTAAAGTTACTCTAAATATACCTGCAGCTATTTTAGCTACACTACCAAAGTTCTTACTTCCTGTACCTACTGAAAGACTAGAAGCATTAAACCAACCAAAGCCTCTAGCTCCATAGTAAGGTAGTGAACCTGTTGTAGTTGTAATTCCTGTAGCACTTGCTGCAGATGTCCAAGCACTTCCATTTGATTGTAATACATTACCTGATGTTCCTGGAGCAACTCCTGTTACTGCTGAAGTACCCTCACCTATAAGAACATTCTTAGAAGGTAGTGTACTAACACCAGTACCACCATCTGCTGGTAATAAATCTGTAATCCCTACAACAGCTCCTCCTGATATACTAACAGCATTAGAATTCTGTGTTGCCATTGTACCTAAAGTACCTACCTTAGTATTTACAAAAGCTGTAGTTGCTACTTGTGTAGTATTTGTTCCTGCTGTTGCTGTAGGTGCTGTAGGCGTTCCTGTAAGAGCTGCATTTAATTTATTAGCTTTTGAAGCAATAGCAGTAACTAAGTTATTAAACTCAGTATCAAATTCAGAGCCTCTTATAATCTTCGCTGTATCTGAAGAAGGTAAAGAATCCTTTGCTAAAAAGTTCGTTGTCTTTGTATAGTTACTCATTATGAAGTTTTCCCTGTTTTTAAAAATAAATCTATTTTCTGAATACTTAATGCTTCATCATCTATTGTTGCATCTAGACCAAAAGCAAATGTTTCTCCTTGCCCACCTAGTGGTATTTTAATATTATGTATTCCTATTCCTGGAGAAGAAAACTCACTTACAGCATATAATGAACCTGTTGTATTATACTTTGCATATACACCTGTACCTAAGTCTCTTGAGATTGTAACAGTTCTAGGATTTAATGTATAATCATATCCATACTTAAATACAAAGTCCTGTTCTCCTGCTCCATCTACTATTAAAGTTGCTCTCTTTAAAAACTTTTTAACTATACTACCTTGAGAGCCTATATCAGAATATGTAGACTTATAAGTAATATCATATGTACTTGTATTATCTAAGTATCCTGTATAATTACCTATACCATTAGGTATTCCAAAATAAAAATCTCTACTAGCTGTCTCTAAAAATGCTTTATATACAGTACCATCAGTAGTAGACCATGTAGTAGTTCTAGCTGCTCCATTTTCTAAAGCAGACCTTAAATCAAAGATAACCATAATATTATTAGCTGGAAATATTATTATATAAAAAGCATTTGATTCTGAATACCCAGCTTTTATTACATTAGGTTCTGGTTCTGTTGCTGTATAAGCTGTTATATCATCTCTAATATTTAAAGACAATTCTCTCATTGGCATAGACTTCTCTTGTATTGTTCTCATTAAACTTCTGATACCTGACTTCGATAAGAAGATTAAATCTTGACCAGTGGACGCTATAGAGTCTCTAGATACACATCCTACTCCGTTTACTACATCTGATAAAGACATAGTAGCTGGATTTTGAGGATTCTGATAAACTATAATATTATCTTTACAAAATATAATTAAAAAACCATTGTGTGCAGATAATCCTACTATCTCATCATTGTTACCTACTACTGAACTTATATCTAATACACCTGAAGAACCTGCAGTAAAATCAGTAGGGTCAAGTAAATCACTATAAAATATAGTATGTTTATTAGCAGTAATACCTGCTGTCCATACTCTACCATAAGCAGCTAAACAACAGTCTGGGTCAAAGGTTGTAACACCACTTGGTTTAGTTCCATATGTTCCTATCTCTTGCCATATATAAGTACCACTAGCACTATCACTTGTACGTCTCCATACTAAAGCTATATTACCTCTTTGTGTAGCTATACCATAATTTAATGCTGTTATGCCAGAACCTTTAGCTAAAGATTGAAACTGCCATCTATTTCCTGTAAAAGTTCTACTAACTGCTGATGTTTGGTCTGCAGCTTTTATTGTATGTGGTACTAATGTTGATGTGCCTGTAAATAACTTTCCATCTCCTGCAGAAAGTATATACTTAGTTGTGTCAGGGTCTATGTGTTCCCATAGAGCTTCTATATATTTAGTTGAAGATAAAGTACCTTGGTTAGTAGTAAGCATATCATATCCTTTTCTACTAGCAAGTCTACCTCCTTTATCTATAACACAATTATTTGCTTTACTAGCATAACCTTGGTCAATGCCAACTCTAGCATCTTGAGTATTTAAACCTAAAAATCCAGGAGCTAATAAGCTAACTGATGCTAAAGGTCCTGCCATTATACAGCACTCCAAACAGTTTCTAAAGGTCGTCTACCAGCTTCTATTGCTATAAAATCTGACAGCATTGATTTATATCTAAACTCTTGGTCCTGCATGCCTCCATCTTCCCCTCTCTCACTAATAGCTCTTGCTATTGTACCTTCTATAACAGGCTCATGAGGTATTGTTATAACATCAGCAGCAAGTACTAAATCTACTTGTGGTTGTACTATATTAAATCTTAATGTATAATCTTTATCTGGTATTGGATATACATCTACTTGAGCATCTCCATTAGAATCTACTCCATTAAAAGCATAGTATGCTGGTGCTCCTGTAGCAGTTTCATCTACAAAGGCAAAGTTTTTATCCATCCATTCTGTAGGTCTGGAATACATCCATCCTTTCTGTGTAGCATTGTATACATCTAATACTCTGAACCTAGTACCACAACCTACTAATACCCAGTTAAACAATCCTTCTACTGCACTAACAGTAACAGTGTTTCTTAATGCAGACCAATTCCAAGAGTTTTCTACTTCTTGTTTAGTTACATTAACTAGATTTGCAATTAATTTAGAATAGTCGTTTTCATCAAGAGTCGTGACTTCTTCTTCTCTTAATCTAACTAATACTTTATTTACTATTTCTAGATAAGTCATTTCTACAAACCCCTTTTAAATTATATTGTCCTTCATTTGCTAAAGCACCACACCACCACTTACCTAAACTATTAAAGAAAGCATCTTTTTTACATACATTGCATATTGCTTTAGTTGTATCTACCATTTTACTTTATTAGCCCAGTATGCTGCACTGGTCTTTCCTTTAGCTATATTTTTTCCATGTCTTGCTTTAAATGATTTTCGTTTAGCTTTCATTCTAGCTGACTCACCTGCTTTAGGTTTACCTGCAGTAGAAGCTCCCTTTTCACCAAACCTAATCATTCTATCTCTACCATTATCTTTAATAAGAACTACATGAGACTTCTTACCTTTAGAAGACCTTTTAGGTTTATTATATCCTGCAAATGTTTCACCTCTATATTCTACACTCATCTATAACTCCTAGTTTTTTTAGCTATCTTCTTTGGTTGTTTTACGTGTTGCTTACCTTTTTTATTTCCTTTTCGTTTTGCTGCATTAGTAGCTTTCTTTTCTTTTTCAGTTAAAGCATTCCAAGCTGCATCAGGAAGATATCTTTTTTTACCTTTACTCTTTTTACCATCAGAAGTTCTCCACTTTTGTTTTGTCCATTTAGACAAACTCTTTTGTGATTTAGCTTTAGCCACGATAGCCTCCACCTTTTGCTTTATATTGCTTAGCTAACATCTGAGCTTTACGAGCTGACCATTGTCCAGGTTTACCTCCTTTACCACCAGCTTTAATCTTATTAAAAAGATTTTTACGCATTGTAGGCTTAGTGTAATTACCTGCTTTATTTACTGTACTCACTAATAGCCCATGCTCATACTTTTTTTAGCTACTTTTTTAACTTTAGATTTACTTTTAGGTTTAGTATGACTGTACCCTCTTGCTTTTAACTCACTATGTTTTTTCATAGTAGTTACCTTTACTCCTTTACCTGCTTTACTATACATCATATGTGGTAATTTCATGTAGTTCTCCTTTTTTTATTTTTTTTCTTATTAGCTTCTTTTTTTAAATTAGCTTTAGCTGACGCTATCTTTAAGTTACTTTTTCTATTATCCATTGCATTATCATTCTTGTGTGCTGCGTGGCGTTTATCACCTTTTTTAAGTTTAAGCTTAGTTCGTGCAGCATTACGAGAAGCCCGTTGTTTAACTCTTTTCTTTTTCTTTTTCTTTTCCCACTCAAGTTCTTTTTTATAATCTCTTTTTCCATTTGTCATAAAAGGCATTATATATTACTCCCTACAAAAACAGATGCTAATAATAATACAAAAGGTGTTACTGGCATTATTGTTATAAATACTAAAGCACCTATTATTTTTGTTTTCATGATTTAGCTAACTGACCACCAAAATAAAATTCTATTATGATAGTAGCCCATTGAAATATTTCATCAAACTTATATAATCCTACTACTTCTTGGAATCTAGTTCCTCCACCAAATTCTATTAACCCTAGTAAACTAAATCCTTGATACTCAACTGGTATAACTGTTTCTATTCCTAATAATCCTGCTAATGGATATATAGCTACTAAAGAAAGAATAACTACTATAAGAAATCTTCTATTCCATTGAGCTCCTCTATTCTCTTTACTAGCAAACTCTCTTGCACTACTTATAGATTTAGACTTAGCAACAAACGCATTAAGAAGTATCTTCTGTTCATCATGCGACTGCTTAGATTTAATAGCAGATAACTTAGCAAAAAAGCCAAGAGATATAGGTATTAAATGAGTTAATAAATTTATCAAGGTAATTTAAATCCTGTCATAGTATAAACAGCTACTACAAAAGCAAGAGCAAACATTCCTCTAACAGACCATTTACCTACTTCTACCCACTTAGTATCAAGCCAATCTTGTAAGGCTTCTTTTACTAATTGTCTATCTGCTAATCTTGTTCTATCTGCTCTTTTCATATTTATCCTTGTATGGCTGCGTTTACTTCCGTCATGTCTTCATCTGTCCAATAGTCTTTAGCAACCATAATTTCAAGATGTCTTACATTTTGATGTATCACATGGTTTACTTGTTCTGCTTCCATGTCATTTGGATGGTTTCCAGCTCTAAAATTATTAATTAATTCTACTGAATGACCCATAGATTCATAGTGCTTTGCTATTTTTTCTTCTTCTGTTAATACTGGTGGGGTAAACATTATTTATTCTCCAATTCTTTTACTTTATCTGAAAGCTCTTGTACTGCTTTAACAAGTACAGGAATTAAATTACCATACTTTGCTTCTAGTTTTTCAGGATTACTTTCATATACTAAATCAAGAACATTATTGTTTCCATCTGCTGCTTCTAGTAATTCTTGAGCAATAAAACCTAACCTTGTCTCTCCATCATTAGCTACTTTACCATCTCTTGATTCCCATTTAAATTGTCTAGGTTTAAGTGTATCAACAAAGTCTAATCCATAAGGTGAGTTTACAATATCTGTTTTATCTCTTGCATCTGATAAAGCAGAAATAGATGTTTGCTGACATCTTAAAGTACCAACAGCACTATTACCTAAAGTCATTTCATTAGATACTGTAGCTGATGATGGAACAGCAGCGTAACCTAGAAAAGTATTATTAGAGCCAGTAGTCATTACTTGACCTGATTCATGACCAACGGCTGTGTTTCTAAATCCTGTATTTATTGCTGTCATTGTCGCACAGCCCATACCAACATTGTCATATCCTGTAGTAACATTATATAAAGCATTAGCACCAAAGGCATCATTAGTATTACCTGTAGTTAAATAATTAAGATTTTGTGTACCAAAAGAATTAGTGCCATCAGGTGTTGTGGCAATAGGCATTGAACCAGCACCTACACTATTATTATTAACACCTTCAGTAACTGCATCTGCACCATTGTTACCAATAAAAGCATTTTGAAGCCCTGATGTCAATGCATATCCAGCATTTTTACCAATACAAATGTTTTGGTTTCCTGTCATGGTTGCACCACCACCAGCACCTCTACCAATAGCTATTAATTCATTTGCTGATGTAGCAAGTTTACCTGCTTGGCTACCAATCATTACACTATAACCAGAAGTATGTTTTTGTCCTGCTTCTGCACCAATAACAGTATTATGTAAAGAACCTGTTTGTTCATCACCAGCTTCATTACCAATCATTACGTTAGAGCCACCAGTTGTTAAAGCAAGCCCTGCTTTATGCCCTACTAAAGTATTGTAAGTACCAGAGGTTACAACTTTACCTGCTGTATAGCCTAATCCTGTATTACCTGTTCCTGTTAGAACGCCAGCACCTAAAGCTTCTCTACCCATTGCAACTGTTGAAGATGCAGATGTAGCTGCTTGCATAACTTGATAACCTACTCCTGTATTATTAGAGCCTACAGTTGCTTTTAAAGAGTCTGCACCAACTGCTGTATTAGTAG
>Ga0209337_1000320_pt1 | contig 37678 bp, 45 predicted proteins | sample LinPmetageLP53_FD_184044 | JGI IMG/M metagenome (GOLD analysis project Ga0209337, IMG submission 184044) | Marine viral communities from the Pacific Ocean - LP-53 (SPAdes) (version 2) | ecosystem: Environmental > Aquatic > Marine > Oceanic | place: Pacific Ocean | collected 2010-02-08
CATTGTCTCCCCCATTTACTTTTACAGTACTCAGTAGCAGCTCGTTTATTCTTTAAAACCTCGACAACTGCCCACCGGCCTATAACCCTATTATTAGGGACTAGATCAAAAGTATCTGGTGTAAAATCAGAATTGTTGAAACATTGATAAAATAATTCTCTTATATTGTTTAGAGTTATCCCTTCCCATGCATAGAAATATTGCCAAACATTATATTTCCCATCTGATCTCTTTTTAACTTCTACGTTGATAGACATTATATTTAGTTCCTCTGTTTTAAAGGGTTGACAAAATCTTTTAAAAAAGGGTTGACAAAATCTTTTAAAAAAAGATTGACAAAATTATTACCGAAATAGGTTAGTTTAACCCTTCAAGTTATGTTGTGTACCACGTTCAGTGACAAGTTTCTCATCTAATATATCACGAACAGTTTCATAGAGCTTACAAGCTCTCTTAATCAAGGCTTTGTCAGTACACAACTTACTACATAGCTCCCGTCTTCATTCTTCTGTTTAAACAAGATATAAGGTTTATAACCTTCTACCTGAGCAGGATACACTTTAGCGTTAGTCTGCACCACTGTACCAACTTGATTACACTCATGGTATCCTACATACTTCCATTCGTTATCGTTATATTGATCTATTCCTACTATTAAGGATATTAATATTACTGCTATAACCATCTTCTATTCCTTTCATCTCGGCTTCACGTATTTTTGTTGTGTACCATACAGGTACATCTCGCTCTGTCCACCGTGCCATATATGCTTTGTCACCAGCATAATACTCACGATAGGCTTCAATAGAGTCTCCGTCTTTCTTATAGTGTATAGGCATACATTGAGGTACAGGTGTGTTACTTACGCCTTCAGGTAGTTCATAAGGTGTATTACAGAGATCATCTATTATCCCTTTACGTTTAGTAAGATGTACCTTTCTATACCTATAAGTGTACTCTTCAGAGAGATACCACAAAAGAGTATGCAACCAGTTATAGTTATAGCTATTCTCTCTAGCCCACAGAGCAGAGGGATGGTTCTTATGAGTAGCTTTATAACATGTAATAGAAGGAACACCATCACACTCATGGTGTGCCGTAGAGAGTAACTGACTGTACTCTAATATCATCTTTACAACGTGCTTATCACAGTGCATCTTAGCACAGATAAGTGGATCATGATGAAGATAAAAGATGTTCATTCGCTTTCTTCCTCTATATCCCAATATCTCTCTTCTTCTATAATATCCCAAGCAACTTCGTATGCAGCATCGTAATTATTCGAATATCCACTACTGATCATTTGTTCTGCCATTAGTCTAGCTTTATAATTATCACATGGTTCGTAATCGAAAGGTAGCTTCATTTCTAACGTCTTCCGCTGCTATTTGACATATAGGCTGTCATCCCCATATAGGCTCCGACAACCCCTGCTTGACCTATATAAAACAAACCGAATAAATCTGCAAGTGCTTTTATTCGGCTATCAGGAAAAATAGGTAAAAAAACCAACAAGGTAAATATGATCATAGAAATCATAGCTACCCAAGCCATGTTTCTCTGTGCTTCCGACTTAGCTTCTTCGTTGATAGCGTGGATAGTTTTAAGTTCTTCGTCAGATACTATACCATCACCATCTACATCATACTCAGCGTACTTACTCTCTTCTTCTAGAGCTTTATCACCTTTTTTTATTCGTAAACTGTTCATTTAAAATACATCCTTAAACTGCTTTATAGGTATGTAAACTACAGGCTCGACATCTTGCCAATCACCTCTATCTACTCTACCATTAAAACCTAATGAAAAATAATCATCTCTCTTTATACTATAATATCCTACTACATCTTTCCAACGTACTACTAGTTTAAAACCTACATTAAAGTTTCTAGTATAGTTATAAGCACTCATCATTTTATCTGCTGAGAGCATATAACTATCATATTGACTTTTAGTGACAGTTCTATTTTTAATCTCTATAAAATTTATTATATGCTTATCTTCATTTAGTTCAGCATAATCAAGTTTATATTTGACAGGTAACTTGACGAGTTCTCCTAAACCTAGTTTATCTTTGACAAAATCTATGGTAGACTTCTCTCGTCCTCTATCTTCTTTTGTCTCGTACATTCTACGTCTAGCTGTCATGTTATTAGCTTTGTTCATATTTAATCCTTTTCATACGTTGTATCTTTCTAAGATAATTAATATGTTTATGATAAAAGATATTACCTACTTTAGAGTATCTACTAAACACCCACAAGTATATATACATCATAAGTCTATAGTATCTATATCTAATATTATAGATGGTCAGGGTACTCCCTCGGTTTATATTGAATCATAACACTATTTAAAGTTTCCCAAAAATATTTGAAGAACTTAGGACAACTAAGTTCATAGTGTGCCGCTATAATATGAGAAGAGTTAGCAATTTCCATAGGAAACACTACAACACATTGTCTATTTAATCTGTTTCTGATCTTTTCAAAATCTAAGTTAAGATGATAAACAATAGGAATATACTGTTCATCTGAGTGGTAAGATTTAATATCTTCTCCACCTGTTTTCTTGACAGTTAAGGGAAGAGTGTTTTCTCTCCAACGTAACATCTGAGAAATATGGTCTCCACCTTTCTGTGCATCATTTTCTAGGTACACATAAAAAGTATGTGGATTAAGCATCGGATCATTTTCATGTAGACGGTATTGATTTATTAAAGGCATTCTGTACTCCTGTCTATATAATCATCATATCCTTTACAGAACTCAGGTGGTCCAAATAACAACAAAGAACATTCTACTTCTTTAGGGTGTGTAGAGGTTACTACTAAATATTCACAATCCCTACAATATTCCCCTTCATCAAATACTTCTTCTACTATGTTCCACATTATATATTTTCCTCACTATCAATATTGTAGCTAAATCATCAACGATGTCTTTAGCCTTTGATATAGCAGAACCAATATCGGATAAATCTTCATGTCTTTCAGATAAACTATAAGCTTCGCCTAACAAGTTGTAAATTTTGTTTAATAAAAGTTCTTTTTCTGTTTCTTTCATTAGTTTTCCCCTACTATTCCTTACTATATACTACAGAAACCATCATACGCACACTGTTTCTTCAAAGCCAATATTTTTTACCACCATGTTTTATATGGTGAATGTTATCAATTTTAACATTACGATAGAATCGCCTCTTATCTCCTTTAGAGTTAATATGCTTCTTACGGTCCATATCAAACACAATTAGAAACGTATCCTGATCAACAGTAGGAGCACTATCACCACAATGAGCTTTTACGTTAAGCCTACAAGTCAATGACCTAAATGTACCATCTTTTTTAGTGAAAGATACATTAAATATACTATTACCTACTAATTTAAGAATAGCTTCTTTCTTGTTTTTAGCTTCAATAATATGTTCTTTAGGTTGATTAAACATCGTATCGTAATTGTTTATAAACATACTTCTACCTTTCGTTTAAAATCGATATAAGAAAACTTTCTACCTTTCATTACCTTATTCCACATAGCAGTTGATTCTGTCAAGTGTTTAGGAGCAGAAGGAACTTTATTTTTTGTATTAGAAGATTTCTTCAATTTTTTAATTTTAACTTTTTTTGTTAAAGACATTTTTTTAACTTTCTTGAAAAAAGTTGTTGAAATACATTGACAAATCATATAGTATCTGAATAGAAAATGGTTGTCAACTAAAAAGTTTTAAATAAAAACAATAGGTTAAGGACAATGAGTTACAGACGAAGACAAAGAGATTTAGAACGTCAAGAGCGTAAAAAACGTAGAGACTTTAAAAGGAACTACATAGCTAAAGAATTATATAGTCCTAAGTATAATCAAAGAATAGTTAAAGATAAAACTAAATATAACCGGAAGATTGAAAGTAATAGAAGTTATGATGAATAGTATAGATACAGAGAAAGAAGCTAAGAAACGCTTAGTGTATCTTAGGAAATTTACTAATTCTAAGTTACCTGTAATAGTTATAGTAAAAAACATAGAAGAACTAAAAGTATATCAAAAGGCTATGAAAAGTATGCGAAAGATATCTAATTTAGAATTAAAAGTAAATACAAAATGAATATACGTAGATACCTTAGAGCTACGTTCCCTTTCATAACTCAGGGGTTATTATATTCTTTCCTTATTTCTAACCGTTTGTTTAGTAACATACATACACATAGCTACATTACTAAGGTGTTTTATTTCAGATTAATAATTTTTTTATTGTGTATCGAAATATCTCTTCATGTTTTAGAGATAGTTATTGACCTTTCACAAGTATATGGGATATACAGATGATCAAAGAAATGTTATTTGCAGGGTTTATTATGGGAGTTACTCCTCAAGAAGTCACTTGTCTAGCAGACAACATGTATTTTGAAGCACGTAATCAAGGTGTAGCTGGTCTACTAGCTGTAACCAATGTAGTGATGAACAGGGTAGCCGATAACAGGTATCCAGACACTATCTGTGAAGTTGTACAGCAAGGACCAACAGTGCTATCTTGGAAGGGTACAGGAGAAAATATACCCGTCAGAAACAGGTGTCAGTTTAGTTGGTACTGTGATGGTAAATCAGATCAACCCACTGATCTAGAAACATACGATTATATCTATAGACTCTCCTTCGAGATACTTAATCAAGTGGTGCCCTATTTAGATATTACCGAAGGAGCTACACATTACCATGCAGAGTATATCTTACCTGCTTGGGCTGCTTCTAAGATCAAGACAGTAGAGATAGAAGATCATATTTTCTATCGTTGGGAGACAGAGGATGCCCCGTAAGATCATCATAGACATTGAAACAGATGCTATAAAAGCTACTCGAATATGGTGTGTAGTCTGTAAAGAGCTTAACAGTAAAACTGAGTATTTCACAGACAGAAATGGTTTAATAGATTACCTGAAACCTGATGATGTCTTGATAGCACATAACGGTATAGCTTTCGATTTTCCTATTCTGAATAATCTTTGGGGTACGTCTATCAAACTTAGGAACGTAGAGGACACATTAATCTTATCTCGTCTATACAATCCTGAAAGAGAAGGTGGACATTCTTTAGGTAATTGGGGAAAGAAACTTAATTTTGATAAGATAGACTTCGAAGATTTCTCAACTTATACGGAGAAGATGTTAGATTACTGTATAAGAGATGTTCTAGTGACAGAAAAAGTCTATAAGCATCTATGTGCAGAAGGCTTGAACTTCTCTCAAGAAAGTGCACAGCTAGAGTATCGTATAGCTCATATAATAGATAAACAGAAACGTCATGGTTTCTATGTAGATAAACATAAAGCAGTTAGCCTTTTTCTAGAAACCAAGAACAAAGCTAAACAGATAGAAGAACTAATACATAAAGATTTTCTTCCTAGGGCTACTCTGATAAGGAGTATAGAACCTAGATACACTAAGGCAGGTGAGATGTCTAAGGTAGGTCTATCAGGTATACAAAATGTAAGTGGCCCATTCTCTCTCATTGTTTTCAAGGAGTTTAATCTAGCCAGCCCTAAACAGATAGTACAACGTCTAAACGAGTACGGTTGGAAGCCTACAGTGTTTACACCTAAAGGCTCTCCTAAGATTTGTGAGGAGAATCTCTATACAGTCTACGACACAGCTCCTGAAGCTGCTAAGAGGTTAGCAGAGTGGAAGATGCTAGAGACACGTTGGAAGACCGTAGAGGCATGGTTAACTAATTTGGACACAAACAGTAGGATACACGGTACTGTGTACACTATGGGAGCAGTTACAGGACGTATGACCCATGCTAATCCTAATATGGCTAATATTGTCTCTAATGACAAACCTTACGGTAAAGAATGTAGGGCTTGTTTCACTGTACCTAATGACAATTACCGTATAGTAGGTATGGATGCTAAAGGTTTAGAGTTACGTATGTTAGCTCATTATATGAAAGACCCTGAGTATATAGATGTTGTATTGAATGGAGATCCACATGAGGTAAACAGGATAGCAGCAGGTTTAGATACACGGGCTAAAAGTAAGTCTTTCATCTATGCTTTCTTATATGGGGCAGGTGCAGAAAAATTAGGTACTGTCGTAGGTGGAACCGCTAAAGATGGTGCTAGACTTAAACGTGACTTTCTATCTAATATGCCTACACTAGACACTCTCATAACAAGAGTACAGACTATGGCAGAGAAAGGTTCTTTACAGGGGTTAGACGGACGTAGAATATTCGTCAGACATCAACATGCCTCTTTAAATACGTTGCTACAAGGTGCTGGAGCAATCTCTTGTAAGCAATGGTCTGTATGTATGGATGACTATATAAAAGAGAAGAAATTACGAGCCTATCTTGTTAACACTATTCACGATGAAATGCAGTTCGAGGTTCACCGTGACGATGTTGATGAAATTATTTTTGCATCTGACTTGACAATGCAAAAAGCAGGGCGTATACTGCGTGTACGGTTGCCTTTGAATGCCGATGCGAAGTTAGGCACGAACTGGGCAGAGACACACTGAAACCGAAAAGACTGAAACCAAAAAGGAGCTAAAATAATATGCGTACTAATTTAGTAATTAAAGGTGAAGCTAAGTGGGCTAGCCTGTTTGAAGTTAATGATCTGTCTCAAAAGTATGAGATGAATATATGTAACTTAGATAACTCTACCGTAAAAGCCTTAAAGGAATTAAGTATCCCTGTGAAGGAAGGAGAAGGAGATAAGGAAGACTACGGTCACTACATTATCGCTAAAACTAAGATTGAACCTAAAGTCATGGATGCAGCTAAGAATCCTTGGCCTAATAATCTCTCAGTTGGTAATGGAAGTAAGGTGAAGGTTTCTGTTTCACCTTATGATTGGAATTTCAAGAAGAAATCAGGTACGAGTGCCTCTCTCAATGCAGTCATGGTTATTGACTTCAAAGAATATACTGGGGGTACAACTGGTTTAGATGTTGAAAAAGACGGTTTCGTATTGGACATATCAGATGATATACCATTCGATACCGATGACGATCTCTAAAATAGTACTACCTCTATTATATTAATGGTAGGGTACTCTACAATGAAGGAGTAAAACGGTAGAGAGGGACGGTACTATCGTTACATAAGTCTAAAGGTCAGGGGATGCCTCATAAATCCCCATTTTAATTTTAAAGGAGCTAGTATGCCCAAAACAAAAAAGAAACATATCTCTACACTTATTACAGACGTTCAAGAATTAATATTGAACGGTAAAGAAGAACTAGATACAGATAAATTAAATGATTTTTTAGAACTTATTAAAGAAGAGATGGTTAGATTTCTACAACCCTACGAAGGAGAGACAAAGCGTTTACGTCTATCGGCTGTAGGAAGGGATGATCGTAAGCTCTGGTATGAAATAAATGATCCTATCAAACGTAAAGAAACTCCTCAACTTCGTATGCGTTTTTTCTACGGACACATCTTAGAAGCTATTCTACTCTATCTAGCAGAGGAAGCAGGACATAAGGTAGAACATAGACAGAAAGAAGTTACCTTAGAAGGTGTTAAAGGACATATAGATGCTGTTATAGATGGTGCTTTAATAGATGTTAAGTCAGCATCAGATTATAGCTTCAGGAAGTTTAGAGATGGTAGCCTGATTAATGCTGATCCTTTCGGTTATATAGGACAGATTAGCAGTTATATGGAAGCGTTAGATTTAGATGAGGGTGGTTTCTTCGCAATCAATAAAAACACAGGGGACATATGTATGCTTCCTATAGATGAGTTGATGACTATCAATGCTTCTGAAAGAGTACGAACCTTGAAGAAAGTAGTAGCCTCCAAGAAGATACCCCCTAAGTGTCATGAGGACATTGCTGATGGTCAGAGTGGTAATAGAATACTAGACAAAGGATGCGTTTTCTGTGACTATAAGGATAGATGCTGGACAGATGCTAATGGTGGTGAAGGTCTTCGTGTATTCCGTTATTCTAATGGATACCGTTACTTCACTAAAGTCTCTAAGGTACCTAATGTAGATGAACTTCTAACGTGGTAAAAGGATAAGAGTATGTCTAAACTTATCAAGGCCCATCAACCTTGTCCTATGTGTGGAAGCAGTGACGCACTGTCTATATACGAAGACGGTGAATATTGTTTCTCTTGTAATACTTCAACAGTAGGTGGTGTAATGGAAAACGAACAGGGTATTTCTACAGTAGAGAACAACAGTGAGCTTACTGTAGGAACTACAAAAGCTATGGCTAAACGTAATATCACTAAGGATACATGTTATAAGTACAGTGTAACAGTGTCAGATAGTGGGCAGCATCTCTATCCATACTTCAACAGTTGGAAGGAACACATCGCTAATAAGATACGTGGTAAGAACAAATCCTTCTCTGTAGAAGGCACGATAGGAAAAGCTGGTCTATTTGGGCAACAGCTTTTCAAGAAAGGTGGTAAATATATCACTATTTGTGAGGGTGAGTTAGATGCTATGTCAGCTCACCAGATGTTCGAAAGTAAGTGGCCTTGTGTATCTATCAAGACAGGGGCTGCGGGAGCCTCTAAAGACATAGAAGACAACTACGAATATCTGATGAGCTTCGATAGTATTGTTATAGCTTTCGACAGTGATAAAGCAGGTATGGAGAATGCACACCGTATAGCAGAACTTCTCTCTCCTAAAGCTAAGATAATGAAGATGAGGTACAAAGATGCGTCAGAGTATCTTATGGAGAACAAAGCTACAGAGTTTACCGCTGATTGGTGGAATGCAGATAGCTTCACTCCTGATGGTATCGTAGCAGGTACTGACTTATGGGACACACTCATAAAAGGTCCAGAAAAATCTATAGTAGATTATCCTTTTACTGGTTTGAACAATATGACCTACGGTATTCGTAAGGGAGAACTCGTAACAATCTGTGCAGGTACAGGTATCGGAAAGAGTAGTTTTTTACGTGAGATTATCTATCATATCTATGCTAACTCTGAGGAGAACATAGGCTTGATGTTTATGGAAGAGAGCGTAAGAGCTACAGCAGAGAGCCTGATGAGCTTACATATGAATAAGCCTCTTCACCTTCCTGATACTGTTGTAGAGGATGAAGCCTATCGGAAGTCTTATGATGATGTCCTAGGATCAGGAAGATTCTTCTTCTTCGATCACTTCGGCTCTAATACTATAGAAAACATCATAGCCCGTGTACGTTATTTGGTTAGAGCATTAGGATGTCGATACATCGTATTAGATCATATCAGTATACTTGTGAGTGCTCAAGAGAATGCTATGGATGAACGAAAGACTATAGACTCCTGTGTAACTAAGCTACGAACTTTAGTACAAGAGCTAGGTATCTGTCTTTTCATGGTATCTCATCTACGCCGACCTTCTACAGGGTCACATGAAACCAACTCAATCAATGTGAGCCTCAGTGACCTCAGAGGATCACACAGCATAGGACAACTATCAGACATAGTAATAGGCTTAGAACGTAACGGCCAAGCAGACTGTGTAATAGAGAGACACACAACTTATGCTAGAGTGATAAAGAATCGTTTTAGTGGCTTGACAGGACAGTGTACTAAGTTGTACTATGACTACACTACTGGACGTATAACAGAAGCAGAACTATTATATAATAAACTAGAGGAGCTATAATTGTCTAAGAGATTTCGATCTCAGTTCGAAGCTAACTTTCATAGAGATTTACGTGAAAGAAAGATTAAAGCAGAGTATGAGCCAGACAGGATACAATTTATTCCTAAAGCTAGGCACTATACTCCTGATTTCTACATCGAAGAAAGAGACTTCTATGTAGAGACTAAGGGTTATTTTGTATCCGCTGATCGTACTAAACATCTATTGATTAAGGAACAGCATCCTGATTTAGATATACGGTTTGTGTTTTTAAATGCTAATAATAGATTAAGTAAAAAATCTCAGACTACCTATGCACAGTGGTGTGATAGATATGGTTTTAAATATTCAGATAGAAGGTTGCCTGAACAATGGATGATACCGAAGATAAAGTCTTAGAGGCTATCTACAAGATAGAGACTATTCTAAAAGAAATGAGTAAAAAAAATAAAATGAATACAATTGCTCCCGGTGTTATGATCCTTCTAGAGCAAGATGATAAAGATATAGATAACTTTAATGTATCTATGTTTGACTATAACAAGAAAGAGGGTATTTTAGATGAAGATTATCCTGTTTGCACTATAATTGCTTGTGGACTATTGAGCATCCTAGAGTTAGACACAGATTTTGTATTTACGGAAGGTTTAGAACACCTGCATAAGAAGTATGAAGAGGAAATGCGAAAGTCTCGACAAGGAGAAGTTATAAATTTTAATAACTACAGACAGAAAAAATGTGCGAAAGATTTAAATGAAAACTTGACTTCTCAAACAAGATACACTACAGATAGACAGGAGAAAGGAGATGATGACTATGACGCATAATGATGATGTTAATCATCCACAACATTATAACTTGAATGAACATGGAGTAGAGTGTATAGATGCTATTCAAGCGTGTACGAGTAAAGAAGGTTTCGAGGAGTATCTTCGTGGTAATGTCATGAAGTATCTCTGGAGATGTAACTATAAAGATCACAAGATTAAAGACCTCAAGAAAGCCCAATGGTACTTAGAGAAGCTACTCAGTGTAGCAGATGTAGAGTTGTCAGAGTCAGAACCAGAACCTGATCTCTTCTCTATACATGTAGGTGGTAACGGAAAAGAGGTATTATTTGTAGAAAATATAAAGGAAACAGTAAATGCAGCAGAGTAATTCTTTCGACACATATCAATCTTTTATCTATAAGAGTCGTTATGCTCGTTGGTTAGATGAGAAAGGTAGGCGTGAGAATTGGGATGAAACAATAGAGCGTTATATCTCTTTCGTTAAAGATCATATACTAAAACTAGAGACATTAGATAAGAAATCAGTAGAGATGCAACCTGCTTCTTATTTTTCATTGAGTAAAATCTTCGATAAATTAGGGTATATGATAGAAGAGCAACAGATCATGCCCTCTATGAGAGCTTTGATGACAGCTGGTCCTGCACTAGCTAGAGAGAATATAGCAGGTTATAACTGTTCCTACGTTCCTATAGATAATCCTCGTTGTTTCGATGAGATACTCTATATCCTAATGAATGGAACAGGTGTAGGTTTCTCAGTAGAACGTAATTTTATAAATAGTCTTCCTTCTATTCCTAATGTATCTTTTTACCACACAGATGACCTTATATCCGTAGCAGATAGTAAAGAAGGATGGGCTAGGAGCTTACGTGATCTTATCAGCTATCTCTATACTAACCGCATTCCTAAGATAGATTACAGTAAGCTACGTCCTGCAGGAGCACGATTGAAGACTTTTGGTGGTAGAGCTTCTGGGCCAGAACCCTTAGAGGATTTATTTAAATTTACTATAAACATCTTCACAGAAGCTAAAGGACGTAAGCTCTCCTCTATTGAATGTCACGACATCGTATGTAAAGTAGGAGATGTTGTAGTCTCTGGGGGAGTGAGGCGTTCTGCTCTTCTATCTCTCAGTGACCTCTACGATGATCGTATGCGTCATGCTAAAGCAGGAGAATGGTATAACACAGAACCACAGAGAGCATTAGCCAATAACTCTGTAGCTTATACACATCGTCCTAGTGTCGAAAGTTTTATGCAAGAATGGCTTGCACTGGTGATGAGTAAGTCTGGTGAGAGGGGTATGTTTAATCGTGAGGCTGCACAGAAACAAGCAGCACGTTTCGGTAGACGATCTGGTGATGCAGACTACGGCACTAACCCGTGTAGTGAGATCATTCTATTACCTAATCAGTTCTGTAATCTTACAGAAGCAGTCTGCCGCCCTAACGATACAGCAGAGACACTGATGGAGAAAGTTGCCTATGCTACTATCCTAGGAACTTTCCAAGCCTCTCTAACTGACTTTCACTATCTTAGAAAGCGTTGGAAGGATACGACAGAGAAGGAGCGTCTATTAGGCGTATCCCTAACAGGTATCATGGATTGTCCGTTGCTTAATAAGAACGGAGAGTCTCTAGAGAAACTGTTGAACAAGCTGCGAGAACATTCAGTAGAAATAAATAAGAAATGGTCTAAGGTGTTAGGTATTCCTGCCGCAGCCGCTATTACATGCGTTAAACCTTCTGGTACAGTTAGCCAGTTAACTAATGCAGCTAGTGGCATACATCCTAGGCATTCACAGTACTATATTCGTACTGTACGAGGAGACAATAAAGACCCCTTAACCAAGTTCTTGAAAGAGGCAGGTGTCGTTAATGAGCCTGATGTCATGTCTCCTGATAATAATACCGTGTTCTCCTTTCCAGTAAAATGTACAGGAAAGACTGTAACCCGTAATGATCTCTCTGCAGTAGAGCATCTAGAACTATGGGTAACTTACAGTGAACACTGGTGTGAACACAAACCCTCTATTACGGTGAGTGTTCGTGAAGAGGAGTGGATGGAAGTAGGTGCATGGTGCTATAAGAACTTCGATAGACTTAGCGGCATAAGCTTTCTTCCCCACTCTGATCACACCTATCGACAAGCTCCTTACCAAGATTGTACTAAAGAGGAGTATCAAGAACTATATAAAATAACCCCTAGCAACATAGATTGGGAGAAGATGAATGAGTTTGAGTCAGAAGATAACACTAAAGCATCACAAGAGTTGGCCTGTACAGCAGGTGTGTGTGAAGTCGTAGATATATGAGAGAAGCAGAAACTATCCTTTCAGAACTCAAGGTAATTCTAAATACGAAAGGGAACATCGAAGTAGAATACAACAATGTTCCCTCTAAAGATTTTATAGAAGTTATGAGAAAGAAAGTTCCTGAATATGAAAACACACACATCATTGCTGCTTTCATAGACAGGGTAAAATCGTTAAGTCAATCTTACTATGATGATATAAATAAATTACTTCTTTAAAAACTTAGAGAAGCCTTTAATACCGAAGGATGCTGAGATAGCTATCATCAAGGCATTCTGATACCACTCAGGCAGTTCATTGAGTACTGTGAAGCCTCGTTGTATGATGTCTTCCATTCCCGGTACGAACACTAAGATAGCAGGAACAGTCAAGATAACTACTAAATATTCATCCTTCCAGCTTTCCCCACTAGCTGCTGCCATAGTCTTTTCCCACTCAACTTCACCAGTGGCTACTTTTTTGTGTACCTCTGCTTCTGCTTCAGCCTTAGCAATCTTAACCTGTGACTTAGCTTTAGTCTCTTGAAGTTTACCTTCCATCCAAGAGCCACCGATGTTACTAACTGCACTGATAATTGGGCCTATTAAGGGGATCATATTATTTCCTTAATCTAAAGGGATAACATCAGGAAGAGTATTTGAAGGGGTATTGTTAGAATCAATAGGAACAAAAGGAACGTCTTCATTCATATTTTCAATATCAGACCCTCTCAGTCGCCTAGCAAAAGTATCTAATTTATCACGTATCCAACCTTCATCTCTTGTTGTTCTAGGATCATCATCTCCCATGTTTAGATAAAAAAATGTTATGGCTAAGTTTAATGTCTTCTTAACAGTGTCTTTTGTTATATTTCCTGATTTTACATCTTTTAAAATTTCATCAACAATTTTAGTTGTAGAAGGTTTTATTATAGTTTGTAACAAGTGTGTGCTGTTCATCAGTTGCGCTCTTTTAACAGCCATTTCAGTTGCTACGTATCTTGGAGATATAACACCTCTAGATATACCATATAATCTAGATATAACTGCACCGGGAGTAGTTGATGAAACTATTTCACCTATACCAGACATAACTGCAGGTTTGCCTTTTGTAACTACACCTAGTTGGTATATCCTTTTTATTCTTTCTAATTGTTCTGGATCATCTGCCCATAATATTTCAAGAGATTTTTGATTTTTGTTTAGAACATCTGCAAAATCTTCAATTTTAACAGTCTGAGATAAAGATATAGCTCCTCTTATTTCGTTTTGTTTTTTAGTACGAAATTTTAGTGGAGCATCAGCTACAACTGTTTTAAGAGTTTTTGTATTTGTAAAACTAAAAGCATTTTCAGCTATATACTCTGTAAACATTCCTTTTAGAGCTAAACGCACTCTTTCTTGTTGTGCTGGATTATCTTCAAAAATTTCTAAAGTTATTTGAATAGGGCTTTTACCTTTAGCTCTACTTGTTTCTAAGATACGTGGTCCTACAAGTTCAAGAGCTTCATCAGCTAATGCTTTTGGAACACCTGCAACATTTAACGTTTCGGCTGTTCGTTTAGATTGAACAACTCTTTCTTGTTCTGCTAATTTAGTATATTCTTCCAAATCTTCAAGTCTACCCGACTCTTCATACCTCTTTTTATAAACATTTAAAGGTTCTCTACCATAATGATAAGCATTTTCAGCTTCAAATACCTCTTTCTTTATAAATATCTTTGATAATCTACTTGTATCTCCTTTAGTTTCTTGAACGCTGCCTAAAAGACTTCGTTCCAAAGCTATTCGTTTATCCTCACTTAATTGTTTAAATATTATGTTAAGTTCATCTGAATGTTCTTTAAATGGAAGTTTACCAAAATCATATGTTTTTTCATTAAGTCTAGCAGAAAAAAATAAATTTTTATCTTCTTTATTTGCTCCTTTTAAAAGATTAAGACTAGCTTGAGGTGAACCTGTAAAAATAGATTTTTTTGTAGGATACATTGGAGTATCAGTTAAAAAATTAGATACAAAACTATTAGACAGTGATTTTAAGCCAAGTTCGTTTCCTTCTCCTTTAACCATGTGTCTCCTCAAAGCTTGTTTCAACAAAGCTATGGCTTCAGGACTTATTGTATTAGGAATAGGTTTCCCCGTTTTAGCATCTAACTGAGAAAACATTATTTTAAATTGTTCAGCTTTTAGAGTGTGTCCACTACCCTCATTTCTTATAAAATAGTCAAACAATTCATCAGCATCAATAACATCTATTTGTTGAGCGCCACCTGTTTCTCTGCTATGATTTCTTAAAAATTGTCCTAGACGTTGTTTATACGTTTTACCCATAGTGTTTTTATAAAAAGTATTAGCATCTTTAATTTTCTGTCTTTGATCTAAAGCTATTTTTATAGGTACACCAAAAATATTTTTTACATCTTTTTCTTGTTTAACTAAAGAATCAAACATATTCTCTATAGCATTATCAAATTGAATAGCAAAATTAGCTTTAGAATACTCTATCTCATTTCTAGCCCTTTTTCCATAATAAGAAGTCATTATTTCTCTTCTTATCAAATGAATTTCTGAAGCATTTAAAGCTGTAGGTATAATCATGTCTTCAACTCCATCTTTATCTACATCTTTAATTACTCTTTTCACACCTTGATCATCTACCATAAAGAATGGTCTTTTAAGTAAATCTATTTCAAGTTGTCTAATAGTTTCCTCTGGATCAGCATCAAAATTTTGTCTTTGTTGAGCAACAGAATCTGAAATAGTTTCGTTTGTTTTTCCTAATTTAGAATCAAATCTCGCATACATTGCTAATAATTCATCATAATATTCACTATCAGATAGGTTTCTTTTAAGATTTTCTAATCCTTTTTGCCTAGCTATAAAAACCATTCTGTTCTCTTGATTTTCTAATTTTTTTAATACAGGTTTAAATATAGAAACACTATCAATGTTTCCTTCTAAAAAATCTGCATGATTGGCTAATAAAGCATCTGTAGGTAAAAGCATGTCTTCTTTAAATGCATCCTCGTATTTAGCTTTAACTATACTATTAATTCTACTAACGCTAGAATTTAATTCCCTCTTCATAGTATTACCCATAACTTCTTTAGCAATTGACGCGAGGTCTTCAGCACGGGTAGCGTTAATACCTCTGCTCACATGTGTTATTGCATTTGTTTCATCTTCACCAAAAATACTATCAGTGGCTCTACGAACTTCAGCGTTGTTAGCTGCATCAACATCTTTTAATTTTACTTTACTTAATTTTTCAACACTACTTCTAGTTAACTTTCCGCTTTCTTGCACTCTTATTAGTTCTCTTTCAAGATTTGCATAAAGAATACCTACTACGCTTTCATCGGTTTCATCAATACCTAACTGTTTTTGAATTTTATTTTGTATTCCTTTCATAGATAAAACGAGGCCTGTTGTTTGTCCTTCAATTATATTTTGCATCCTGTCTAAATCGTTAATCATAAGAACGCGCTTTGTTCTAGCAAAACCTCCACTTTCTAAACCTTTTACTAATTGTTGTCTTGCATAAGACAAACCAGACAGAAGAGCTACTTGATCTATAAGTAGTGGAAACTGATCAGCTAAACCTTGAACATCTTTTTCTTTAAGAACACCTTTTTCTACATCTCTACGTAAATCTTTTGACAAACGCCTAGCACTTTCCATAGAAAAACTTATACCAGCTACGATGTCTTCGTACATTGCTTTATCTTCTTCTGTACCACTTTTTCTTAATGTCTGAAGATATTCTCCAAACTCTTGTGCATTTTTCATTTCTTTTTTACTAAGTAAAGCTAATTGTACTTGTGTGTTCTCATCCATTCCAGCTATTTGTCTATCAGAGTATTTTTTAGATCGAAGAATATGATATTTTGCTGCAGACGTATCTCCGTACAAGGCTCCTTCAATATGTGCCATTCCAAGATGCCTTAGTTGGTCAAAACTTTGTATGCTTCCTTTTATAACAGCAGGAGCAAAAGGAGCAACTACTAAAGCAGGTATAAAAGATAACTTAGCGTATGGTTCTAGTTCAGTTCCTTTTAAAAGATTTTCAGTAGTTACCATTGTTCCTGCGGCTATACTTGCTACTAATGCATCGTCTGTTAATTCTCTTTTAGTTCCAGCCATAAGACGTTTTGCTAATGGTACTCCTGCCATAGCTCTACCTAAATGTCTTGATTTTATAGAAAATTCAGCTAACTTGCGTCCTTGTTTAAAAATACCTGTACGTATTGCAACTTCTTTAAATCTGTCTGCTCTTAAAATTCCTTTACTTTTTTTTATTTCTTTAAGAGCATCAGGGTCTAAAGCTTTTGGTATTGGTTGGCCTTTTTTATCTTTTTTACCTTTTTTAAATATTATTGTTTTACCTGTAGCTGCTTCTCTTTTGATTACAACATCAGATAATTCATCTTTCATTTTTGACATTTGTTCTTTAGCTTTGAGCCAAGAAGCTTCTATCATTTCAGGACTGTCTTTTCCTAATACTCTTCTTACTCCCATATAAGGCATAAACATACTGGTGAATAATCTTGTAAAATCAGTTTCGATACTTCTTTGATCTTCAGGAACTTTGTAAGCAGCATGTATATGATCAACATACTTTTTATAAGCACCGGGAAATTCTTTAACATCTTTTTCAATACCAGCAACGTCTAATCCAGCCTGAAGTAATGCAGGTATTTGATGATGTAAAAAATTATCAATTTCATCTTGTTCGTCAAGTATAGGTTTATATTCAAAAAAAGTAGGATCATTAAAAATAGCTTCTCCTACATATTTTTCATACGCATCATGAACAGCAAGTTTAGAAATACCTCTTATACCTTCTTCTACAGTTCTTTGTACTGCAGAGGGTGCTCTAATTAAACCGTACTCTGCAGCTAGAACTGCTAATTCAGGAAGAGCAAATATAAAATCTTTACTTGCTCCCATAACTGCTGATTTTGCGATATTTTCGTAATAAGTTGCTGTGTTAGATAGATACCTTTTACCGTATTGTACTGCATCATCTAACAAATCTATTTCTTCTGTTGTAGCATCCTCTTCTTTTCCTTCTTGAAAAGGTGCAGTTACTCTTTCTAATGCGTCTAACTCATTCTCATGAGGATGAGGAATTGAAGATGGTCCTTTACTCATACCTATTTTTAAATCTTCAATTTGTATATTTTCTGTAGGAATAGATTGTTCTTCTAAAGGAACAACATTCTTAGGTTCAGTAGATAAAGAAGCCATTTGTTGATCTAAATCAATTGTCGCCATTATTAATTTCCTTCAACCTTAGAAAAGTTATTATAAGCGCGTACAATTACACTATTTAGCATACTTTCAAGACTTTTATTATAGTCTTTATCAGGATACTTTTGTTTAAAAGCAGCTTCGTCACTGTAAGTACGCTTAAATATTCCGGTAACAACTCTTTTTAAAACATCTACTACTTTCTTAGTTTTAGGAAGTTTTGTATTTTTAATTAAACCCGCACCATCAGGTACCTTTTCGTCAGTAATTGCTTTCAGATAAAAACCAAACTTATCCCCTAATTGAGCTAAATTCTCAATATCTTTTAAATCTTCGTTCTCGGTTTCACGTATAGTCTGCGCTACAGAGGCATTTACTTCATTTCGTATTTTTATACGAACATCTTTAACATTAGGTAGTGTTTTTGTTGCATACAGAGGAGTTACATTCTTACCTAAAACATTTTGAATAAAGTGTGAAGTATTAAAATTTGCAACAGAATCTTGCACTCTTGATGCTATTTTAATAGTTTTAGAATCAACACTATCACTTATAGTTGAAAATCTACTATTCCTTGCTTCAAAAAATTGTCTTAGGTATTCCATTTTAGGACCGAAAGAATAGCCTTCTCCCCATAATGCACTAGCAGCTACATCATAGTCTTGGTTAGAAATAGTCCTACCTGAAGAATCTCCTTGAAATAATCCTGATAAACGGTAAGTCAGTGCCATTTTTTGTAACACAATAAGTTTTCTTAAACCTGCTTCTCTTGATGTAATAATACTTTTTCTTAAGTTTTCATCTGTTTGTGCGTTCATTTCTTCAGCTATTTTTTCAAAATACTCAGTAGTTTCGTTCCTCTCTCCCATGAAATTACCACGATTATTTTCTGCACTGGTAGCTGCTTTTATATTTCTTTGTCTTATAGTTTGTAAATCATTATCTTCACCAAATATTTTAATAAAAGAACTTTTAAATTTTTCTCCTAAATTTCCTAATGCTGTTCCTGCAAAATCTGCTATACCTTTTCCATAAGACCTTATATCGCTAGTCAACATTTCTATTCCAGCGCCAAGACCTAATGGATTTGTTTCTACTAACGAAACTGTTCCTTCTAATACAGTTATCATATTAAGTGCTTCATTAGAAGAATTTAACTGATCTTGTGCTTTCTTCTTAAAACTTCCAATTACATTTTCAGATAAACTATCATATATCTGATTGTTATTTCTAGGCATTTGTGTATCGTCATCTCGTTTCATTACTTTATCTGGTTCTAAATACATAACAGCATCAACAATGTCTGCTACTTCTTGTCCTTTTTTAGATATATTGTTATCTCGCATAAATGTAACAAGAGCGTCTAACCTATCACCTTTTCTATATCTATCCTTTACCCAATCTTGCATTAATTTACTAGCTTGTGATATATTAATTAACTCTGAATCTGTTTCTAGGTCTAAACCACCTAAAGTTAAATCAACACCACCCTGTTTTGTGCTTGCAACTAAAAAAGAAGAAGCTTTCGAAAGGTCTTCACTATTTCTAGGGTAAGTCTGCTCTGAAACTGAAGCGTATATTTGTTTAATAAGTTCAGGTTGACCCTCGTTACGTCTTGATATAACCTTTGTAGGTATAACTGGAGAAGGTATTTCTGGTTCTTTTGCAACAAGTTTTTGAACTGTTGGATATCGCTTTAAAGTGTAAATATGTATTCCTTTTTTTGTAGTACTTTGTAGCAATTCTTTTTCATATAGAAAAGCGTTAAAAGCTTTATGTTTTCTTATGGCTCCATCAGGCATTCCTCCGTCTTTCATTTTTTTAAACAAATCCTCATATTGCAAAAGCCTACTTCTATATTTAGCTATTAGTGCGGAACCTTCCTTATTTTTGTAAGAAGACTCATACGCTTGTGTATTTATAAATGGAACAATTTCACCACTAGGTAATTCATATGTAACCATGTTTTCATCTATAGACTTTTTATTAGCGGCTACTGTTTTAGAAATACCTTTAAAAATTTTTAATTGGTCTTTATAAGGCACATTTGGAAAATTACCATAACTTTGCATTCTTTCGTGCATCTTTGGAGTATACACAGCTTTTACACTGTTTTCTGTTGGATATCCTCCTTTACCTAAATCTTGTATTGTGGCAAAATCATTTGTTCTTAATTTTACACGTTCTCCTTCACTTAATTTAGCTTTATTTCCTAAACGGTGTAATTGAATTTTTTCGTTAATAAAAGAAATACCTAATACTTTTCCAAATCTAGCTACAAATACTGATTTTATTCTTTCAAAATCTTTACCTTCAAATTTATAATTATCACCTAAAGAATTTAAACTTGCTGTAAAATCAGTTCTAGCTTGCGTTTCTTTTTTTACTAGAGCAGCATCTAATCTATTTGCTTCATTTTCGTCATATTTACGTAATTCTAAATCGTACGCTCTTTTAGCTGTTTTGTCTGCTTGTTCTCTGGTAAGTCCTGCTTGTTCTATAGTAGTAGCTCTGCCTTTTTCAGATTGGTCAGCTTGAAACGCACGAGTTTCTTCATCTCGTTTAAGAAGACGTTGATACGCTCTATCTTCTTCAGCTATCTTAGCTTCTGCACGTTGCCTACTAAGTTCTGATTCAGCAAATCCTCTTTGATAGCCTAAACTACGTATCTTTCCTAAATTAATATTAGCCATCTTGAGCCATCTCCATATCTCTACGATTAATAAATCCTTCGGGCATAGAAACTTCTTCTATGTTCATCTCATCTTTTATATCCATCATAGACGCTACATCTTGCATACCTTCTTCTCGTAATCTTTTAAACTTTTGAGGATTCAGAGATTGCATAACCTGAAGTTTATCTTCTATCTGTATTTGTTTAGGCATATCAGTATTTACTATGTTCATGTCTTCAATACCTGCTTTAGCCGCTTCTTGTGTAATAAACTGTATTAAAGGAACTTTTATAAGTTCAGATATATTCGGATCAAATACACCTTCTGTAAAAGACTGAAGAATGAATGCAGAAGCTACTGTCTCAACACTTATGCCCATATCTAACACATCAAATAATTCATCTCGTACTTCTTCATTACCTAACATACCATTGAGGCAATATTGTAAGGCTTTATCCGGTTTCGTTATCTGTGGAGGACGCTCATATGGCCTCTTTCCCGGTTCTTCTGTGAGACTAGCTCCGGGAATCGGTTTCATATTTAATAAATCTACTTCGAGTAATTCTGTTTTCTGTGCCATATTATACTTCCTACACTATACGTGTCTGTGCAAAACCTTCTTTTGGTAAATCTTTACGAAGAGATGCTAAAGCTTTATCTTGTGCATCCCATTGTGCGAAGATATTTTTAACTGTTATAGGATCAGCCCCTTGACGTATTAACTGTGCTACAACTTGATTACGTACGTCATCTGGTTCGATATTAGACTTAACGAAGTTAGCCATTTCATTCTGTGCTTTAAATGGACTAGTAGCTTGACCTTCACGAATACCTGTATCTGCTCTACGTTGAGCTAGATTAGCTTGTTGATATGCTGTTTGTTGTGCAGACTGTTTCTGTGCAGCTGCAGAGGAAGCTCCACTACCTGTAGGCTTAGGATCATCTATAAATTGATCTAATACAAAATTAGCCGCTACACTTCCTACTGAACTCCAAAAACTCATTGTTTAACTCCTGTCTAACCTGTCCCTGTTTTTGTATCTGGATAATCACCACGTCCTATATACTCTCCTGAAGGAGTATAACTTGAATAATATGTTGTAGCTCCACCATCACCACTACTACCTTCACGGGTAAACACACCCTTCGCTACATCAAACGCTTTAGTCAGCAATCCACCCAATGCCGCTGAACTAGCCTGTGCCGTTTCATATTCAAGTTGTGCTTCAAACATATCGGCTGTAAACTGGTTAGCAATAGCTGTTATAGCAATAGCGTGTGCTCGTTGAAAATCATTCTGTGTAGCATTAAATGCCATCGAAGCTTCATCACGATACTTCTGCCACATGTTATTTTGTGCTTGAACAGATAGCCCTAATACAGTCTGTGCATTCATCTGATTAGCTTTATTCTGTTCAGCAGTATTAGCTGTATTGAGAGTGCGTTGCCAGTTAGCATTGGCCTGTTCTATAAGAAGTTGCATATTAGAATTAAACTGTTCTCTAGAATCTTCTAACTTAGCATTGTACTTCTTCATAGCATTAGTTTGATCAGCATTGAAAGTATTCATAGAAGCTTCACGATTAGCGTTATTTGTTGATACAGTTGCACCTAGTTGATCGTAGAACTGGTTAACCTGATTCTGTGAAGTAGCATTAAACTGCTTGGCAGCATTAGCTGCAGCCTGATCTGTAAATAATGATTGAACCTTACTTTGGTATGTCAGTGTTTCAGTAGCTTGTCTATTTGTTAGATTAGTTAAATCCATCTGAAGGAGTGAAGTAGCATTCTGTTGTGCAGCTTTCATACGATTATCTAAGTTCTGCCTGTCCATAGCTGCAATGGTAGCAGCATTAGATAGAGCAGTCTGTTGCTCGTTATTAAGATTTTGTAATTGTATTCTAGAGTAAGCCTGTGCATCAGCATTAGCTATCGGAATACTACTCTCCATCATAGCTTGTGTCATAGCTGCTGCAGCCATAGATGAAGAGCTAAGTCCTCTTGCATTCATGATTGATCTAGCTTTACGTACTGCAGGTGCAGCCCAAGGTGGTAATTCTGCACCAGAATCGAGAGATGCCATCAACTGTTCAACTTGATATTTAGTTGTAGCCTCTTGTGCTAAAGTTTGTGTCTTAGCTTCAGCAAGGCTACCACGTTCAAACATCTCTGTTTTAGTACGCTCGTCAACAACTTGATTAACATCAATTATAGCCCCTTCAGAAACATTTCCTTGTTGGGCTGTAGTAGACGGAAGATTAGTATAGGTACGCTCTACGTTATCTACTTGTGCAGCATCTTGTGCTGTAACATTAACATTAGTAGGAGTTACTGCAGTAGAAGGAGTAGCGGATACTCCTGTAGGGGTAAGAGTTTTTCCTGTCGTATCTAACAACTCATTTTCCTGAACAGATTGTGTCTCAGGTTTGTACTCAGCTTTACCTAAATCAAATTGACCCTCTACTGCTTCTCCTGTAGTTGGGTTGACAGTATTAGCACCCATCAGAGCTTGTTCACCCATAACATCTATAATAGGTTTATTAGCCTCTGTAATTGTTAAAGGTCTAGGTTGTGCAGTTGTTTCAGTCTCTTCAGCCATATTACTCTACCTTTTTGTAATTCTTTTGATGCATCTCTGAATCGTCTTAGTTTCGTAGATACGAATAATTGTCCATAGAATAGTTAATCCTGCAGCAATCGGAGGAAGAAACTCCATCAATGTACCTGCTACTACGGTAACGCTAGCTGCATCACCTATGTTCTTCAATGACTCCATGTTTAATGATCCAATACTTCTACAGGGTATTTTTTACCGTTCATGGTTTTTATTTTTAATTTACCTTTTTTACAGACCCATCTTTCTTTACCTCTAGGAGGTGGATCAGTTCTTTCTATCTTTCTTTTGATACTAAGGCATTCAGATAAACTATCTCTAGGTGTAAACTCTAAAAGTTGACCTGCAGAAGTATATAAAAATAACACAAACCCTACAAAAGTTTCCATCTACTTACCATTATGTGCTTCTAAGCTTCTAGCTTGATCTTTTAGAGCATCTATATTATTCTGTGCTTTTTCCATATCATGCTGAAGACGTTGTATATTTACTTTATTGTGTAACATAGCATTTACTTTAGTATCAATAGTTTCTATCTGACCACTCATATGTTCTATAAGCATAAAAGCTTCTTTTTCTGTAGCAGACTGAGGAGTATTTATACGAAACTCACTATTCTTTTCTAAATCAGAAGACATTAACTGTGCTTTAGTTTCTAGCTTATTAAGTCTCTCTACAACTCCGAAATATGCCCACGTTCCTAAAGCAACTGCTCCTACAATAGAGATTAGATTGCGTATCGGCATAGCTACTGAAGTTTCTGAACTTACCTCTGCCATCTATTAAACATCCTTCTTAACATACAGCACCAGTACAACGGTTTTCTATTATCCACCATATAGCTAAACCAGCAAGACCAACAATAATACTAAGCTTGCCAAATTCTTTAATCCAATACCAGATTGTATCCCATCGTTTATTATCATTTATTTGTTTTATTTTAGCTTTTTCTTTAGACTTTTTAACAGCTACATTTCTTTCTTTTATACGTTTATCTCTTAAATCTAAAACTTCGTACCACGTATTAGGTCCAAACCTGCGATTAAGTAATCTTTCTACAGCCTTCATTTGTTCAGCTATTTGTTTTTGTTCTATAACCTCTGATGTTATTTGAGAAAAAGATATTTCATCTTCTTCATCTTTAAACCGTTTACCTAAAAACTTACCCCAAGCTGCATTACCTTTTTTATTTACTTTCTTTTTAGATTGTTCATGGCCTTTAAATATATCATCTAAATGGTGAGCTATATCACTTACATCATTAGCAGAATCAATTACAGACTTTATGCCGCTGACTGCACTTTTAACTAAAGCTATTCCTGCCAAAACTTCTGCGACCATGATTTAATTTATTCCTTATTTTTGAGGCTAAAGCTTTCCTACGATTATGCGAAGCTTCTTTAGCAAGTTTCCTTCCTTTTTTAGTATTGGGGTAGTAAACGGAACCGACTCTAATAAACGAACCCACAACATTCCTACCATAGTTACACCGTAAGTTCTAAAGGATTTACTGGATTAACATCTAAATGTTTACCCCACTCTGCATAGTAATGCCGCATACCTACTTCATCGTGTATAGTTTCATTTTCATGTCTGCCATGAAGTATATTACGTGTTTCTGTACCTTCACGCATAGTTACACCTTGTCCTACTACACCAATTAAATCTTCATGTAGATTACGTCCGAATGGCCCCCATATACTGTTATGATGGTTAATTCTAGTAGTACGTTCTTCTGGTGTATCTTTCTTTAAACCATATCCTCTAAATTCAATAAGAACTTTATTAGGTCCAAGAGGTGTAACTGAATCACTACGGTAAGCACTACCTCTCAAATTAAAATTAAAACCGGGAAACAGATCAACCATGTACCACTGGTTAGGAGGTAGGCTAGGAAACGATAAGTTACCTCTATCTTCAAAACCCTCATACTCTTCATACTTAACAGTAAAACTGCTTACATTAACATGACCATTATCGAAAGGTATATTTTTACGTGCAAAGTATTCTTCATTAAACCCTGTAATACGGTTGTGATAATGCATAAAGTCGTGGTAAAATTCACTATTAGTATCGTGCCAAAGCTTATAGTTTGTGTCTATAATAGCTTTGTGGTAATGAAACACTTCCATTTCTTCTGTATCTATAGCTTCTGCTATACAATCAAAAGCTCCAGCAGTCCACTCATCGATACTCTGAGAAGGATTAGGATCTAGTGTTACCCAGACCATTCCTCCATGCTGTACACCACTATGTAACTCTACTAAGTCTTCTGTATCTAGACCGTTACCTGATGGTACACCAATAGAAGGACAAAGATATACTCTAACTATGTTACCATGATTCACAGCCACTACATTTTTAAATGCAATCTGTGTAGCTCTAAAGTCACCTCTATTTGGTAGTTCACTTATATGACACATAGGTATCCATACTTTAGAAAAGATATGTTTTATTTCTTGCTGGTATACTTTATGGTTATTGTAACACTCACTAGAGATATACTCTACATTAGGTTTAGCTAACCAGTTTTTATGATTACGTGGTGGCATATTAAGTGGTCCTATTATACTCGTTAATTATGCTGGAGCTAGTCCCAAAAACAATGCGCCAGTGCTTGATGAATTGCTCGCAAAGGTGGCTGTAACCGTAACGGTTTGAGCCGTTGCGAAATCTGCTGAGGCAAAAGAAGACCGAGTACTTTCAAACGCAGATGGGTCACTACCCTCTGTCACATTCGTCCAACTTGTGCCACCGTCATTGTGGATAACAGCGGCTATGACTATTCCTCCAGCAGAAACCGCCATCCCATGCGAGACATTTCCCAAAGTTGCCCCACTAGTCACTTTCTTCGTGGCTGTGACATCACCTATTTCTCCATCGACGGATGCTGTATCAATGCTTGCCCGGCCCGGAGCAGAAGACCACGTAGCGATTACATCTCCCGAAGTAGCCCCACTAACATCGGCTCGGGCAATTTTAAACATTGTAACTCCCGGCTCTCCTCCACTTCCAGAGTCCTCAATCTTAGTAGCTGCCACCCCTTCTACTGTACAACTGGCCGCCGCGTTGGCAGAACCGCCACCACCTTGAGCTGATACAATAATAAACTCATCACCTGAAGGGCCGAGAGATACTCCTGAAGCAGTCATGGCCGTTCCGGGTGCGGCACTTGTTGTCACGGATCGCCACGTCACAGAAAGTGGCGTAACACTAAATATATAGGGATTAATTATAAACATATTAGGTCTGATATCCTATAAGATAAACTTTAAGACCAGCTCCAGCGGTACTAGAACCAACACCGTCAACATCAATTGTCATTAAAGCGTCTGAAGCTAAAGCAGGACCAGCCCCACCTATAACGGCGGCAGTAGCTGCAGTAGCACTAGTCTTTTCACCTGCATCAATAGTAAGTTTTGTTGTTAAACAAGTAGAACCTGCCTCATTAAGATCAACAGTTAAGACTGAACCTACAGGTGCTGTAGTTACTCCTGCTTTTATTCCTGTAAGATAGAAAGCATAAGGTATATGAAATGTAACAACGGCTGTTGCTGCTGCTGTTGCTGTTGTTTCATCACCACACGCAATCGCAATAACTTCAGTTTTAGCACCAACAGATACATGAGCTAGATCAATACTTGCATCAGTGTAATGTTCTGAGTTAATAGCATCATCTGCTATCTTAGCACCAGTTACAGCGTCTGCCTGTATATCAGCTGTCTCAATTGTATCATTAGGAAACAGAGGCACTGCAGCAAAAGTTACTGCACCACCACTAGAAATCGTCATAGCATCAGTAGAACTTGTATGCCCTATAGTTGTACCATTAACTATAATACTGTCTACAGTAAGCGTAGTGAGTGTACCTAGAGAAGTAATGCTGCTTTGTGCTGCTCCAGTGACAGTAGCTGCAGTACCAGTTGCGTTACCTTCAAGATTAGCAACAATAGTTCCAACAGAACCAGATACAACTTCACTGGATAGTGAGGCATCTGGTACAAATGTAAGTTTACCTGCTGAATCATCCCAACCAAGAAAGGCGTTCTTTGCTGCACTGCCATTATGATATTGCATTACAATACCGACATCTTTGTTTGTATCTGATCCTAACGCACCACCATCTGCAGCAGTTTGGAGATGAATGATTGGGTCTACTACTCCTAAAGTTGCCGTATTCACTGTAGTAGTTGTACCGTTAACCGTAAGATTACCTGTAAGTACAGTATTACCACCTACATTTAAATCACTAGCTAATGACACAACTCCTGCAGAAGTTATCTCAAAGTCACTTGTATCTGCTAAAGCTGTACTGGAATGTATCTTAAACTTTTCACTGTCAGAGTCATCAATGCCTACAGCAAATAGAGTAGTACCTCCTTGTTGAAACTGAGTTGTAATATCCCCACTACCTGCACCTACATTTAATTTATAACCTGCAGAAGTTACCACACCACTTGTTGTGTCATCACCACTATTAATGAGAAAAGCATCATCGACATTAAGTGTGTTAGTAGATAATGAAATATTAGTACCTGCAGTGAGGGCAGTCTTCGATACAGCTATTGAAGCACCAGAGTCTACACTAGCATCTACTACAGCATTAGCTGCAAGTTGATCTGCTCCTACTGCATCATCAGCTATTTTAGCTTGAGTGACATTATCATCAACGATAGAAGCAGTCACCACAGCATTAGCTGCTAGCTCATCTGCACCTACTGCATCGTCAGCTAGCATAGCATTCTCTACTGCACCGTTAGCAATAGTTACTGCACCGTTAGCAGCTATTGTTACGTCACCAGATACAGCTACAGGATTAAAGTTAGTACCATCTGCAACCATAACATGCCCTGAAGTATTAGTGCCCATAATAATATCGTCACCAGACACTGTTAAATCACCTGCTACTGTTACACCACCAGCAAAAGCTACGGTAGAACTAGCTACTGTAGCGTGAGGTGTCATGGTCATATGTGTTACATACGTACCTGCACTGTTTTTATCGTTACCTAGGGTGAGTACACCTCCATCTGCAATATTAAGCTTCCACTCATCTCCTGCATCATCTCCTTCATCGGCAGCTAGTGTAACTGCTAAGGCTGCTCCTTCTGCTGCAGCAATACGTAGTGAGTCAGTAGTAGTTTCATCATACTGAACAGACACATCTGAATTAGTACCAAATATTAAATTAATATTATCAGGCACGGTACAGTTAGCAGTGAGAGATGTTATTGCTCCTCCTTCACCAGCAGTTCCATCATGTGAGTGACCAGAAGTACTAAAGGTAGTTTCTAATCTATCAAACTCATTATTACTATGTGCTGCAGTAATAGTATCCCCAGAAGAATAACTGCTCTGTCTTGTATAATTAGTTCCCATGTTACATTCTCGCTCCCGGTGTAAATTCTAATTCAAATCCTTTAAGTGTTATTGGAGGGTTACTACTTTCGTCTTCAAGACGTATTACTACTGTAAAACCACTACCCTCCACGGATTGACGAACAATAGGCATACCTTCTGCATCATACACCGCTGAGTCATAGAGTGTACCTGCATTATCATAGACTGCAGCAGTGTCTGCAGTAGATAAAGTATACGCACTAGGCTGTGGCGTTCCTGCATCTTCAAAATCATATTTAACAAACAAACTTGCACCAACTGAGCCTTCAGGATCATAGTTAACATTGATACGTTGCATACTCTTTCGAATACCCGCATCACCCATAGTTAGATCAGGTGAACGGTAAATTGCTTTCATAGCTGTACCATTAAATGTATTACCCGACTCTTGTAGGTACACATACCCATCAAATCCACCATGTACTACTTTCTCTACTCCACTAATAAAACCTGAGTCACAGCAAGAAGGTTTGATACCTCGTATATCACTATACTCCCAACCAATCTGTCCTGATGGATTAGATTTAAGCACACCAATAATACCTTTCTCTGCAGTCTCTAAACCACCACTAGGATAGAATAGGCGGTACTGACTTTTATCACGTATCACAACTGAAGATATATTTGTAAAACCAATGTCACTAATACGTGCCTGTATCTGCTTAGACACAGTACCTAGTTCTACGTCCCCGATACGTGCAGTACCTGCAATAGTACGTAAACCATCAGGAGCTAGAAAGATAACATCACCACCTATCTCTTGTATACTGAAAGCATCTGAACAACCAACATTACGAGAGATAGGAGCTATTGCAAAATCAGCTAGTGCATTACCTGCAAGTTTGTAGATACGGTCTTCACAAAAGATAATCAATTCACCACGGAAAGATTTGAGAGCAATAATTGTACTATCTACATTGAGTGAACCTGCACCGTTAGATGCTGTAAAATCATTTTCATCACCAATAGCAGAGAATACAACTGTATTAGGTTCTGCACTCATTCCTGCATAAAACATATGGTTTTTAAAAGCTGTAACCATACTAGGATTAGTAGGTGCAATTCCTAAACCTGCAAATGTAACAGCCCCTCCACTTATCGCACCTGTAGTAGCTACAGACATTGTAACAGTAGTTCCAGAAATAGAAGAAACTCTAGCTCCTGAACCTATATTAGTACCACCTATATACATTCCTGCTACAACTCCTGCAGCACTTGCTAATCCTGTAAGAGCTGTAGCTCCACTAGATGCAGAACCTGTAGTAGAAATAGTTGTAGCTCCTTTAATATCCATAACAGTAGTACCATTATACATACTAGGGCTATTAGTACCGTCAGCAAATATTAATCGTTCTTCGTTAGTAGTGAAGTTATACTTTTCAAATCGATAACGCCCTGCATCAGTCCTGCTAGAGTCGATGCTTGTCCACGAACTACCCGTACCAAAATACACATTCGTACTTTGTGCAGCAACCACTCCATTATTAAATACTGCTACACCAAGAATAGTGCTAGATGAACTGCCTACCTGTGTAGCAGAAAACTTAGCTGTGCCACTTAGCCTACGATACCCACCTCTAACAGAAGGTTCAAAGTTTTGTAGTATAGAAGCAGCACCAACGGGCATAGTATACACATCCCTATCTAGTACTAATCCACCAGACGTTGTAACAACGTAAGGAGATATATACTCTGGTGCAGTAATATCTGCCATTAACTATTGACTCCTACAAAGTTACGTGTGTTACCCCTAAGACCTGCAGGGTAGAAATAACTTTGATGATTGATCAACTCTACACGCATACGTTTTATACCTTCTAGATAATCCTTATCCGCTAGTTGTGCTCCAGCCATGTTAGCCCTCATCATATAGGCATAGTACTTTGCACGATTTACCACAATATCATGGAAACGTGTAGGGAGTGTAGGTGTATCCCCATGAGCGTCAAGATCAGTATGAGTTGAGTAATAATCAAATGCAATATTATATGAACTCTTATTAGGTATAGGACTTAGGCCAAAACTTCCATTAGAAGGATCACGATATACATAAACAGGTATACCAAACTGACTAGACATTGTTACACTTAAATCAGTTTCACTATGTGTATCTAACCATTCATTGTAGGATAGATAGACTAATCGTTGAGGTTGCATATTTTCTACTACTTCGATACTATCTATATCGTAGTTTGCAGAGTCTGCATTAGCTAACCCTATATATATGGTTGTAGCTGTAGCAGTGAACTTAGTAGTATTATACTCCCCATCGCCTAGGTTGTCAATACTTAATGTTGTACTAGATATTTGTGTACCTCCAGAAGAAGTACCAATTTTAAGAGTAATATCTCCACCAAAAGTACGTGTACGGACTATGTACTCAGTATTTATTACTGTACTGATAGTTTGTGTAGCTTCTGCTGCATTGAGGCGTAAACTACCATTACCTGTAGCAGAAGTGTGTGCAGGACTTCCTGATACTGTAGTCCAACTAGTTATATTAGAAGCGAAGCTACCATTAGTAATCAAGTCTTTAGGAGTGAGAACAAAAGAACTGAAGTTTACTTTTCGTGCATCTGTAGGATAATCATACTTACGTGTACCTGCAGTAGTAGTTTGATTCTTTGCAGTATACAAATAAGCCCACTCTACTTCGGAGTTATATATGTCGTGAATAGCTTTGTTCACCACATTCTTAACCATAGTTTGTACGCCTCTAGATGAGCTAAAGTTAGTAGATGTAAGTTCTACTTCATTCAACTCATTTAAAACACGATTGGTAAGCTGTAAGAATGTCGCCATGATTAATCCTTGTACTTTGGTTTACGAACACCACCACCATTAGCGTATGGTTTGTATATGCCTTGATTTTGTTTTGTGTTAGGATTGACGCCTAGACCTGCGAAGTAAGCTGCTTGATTGTATTTTTTCTTACCTGATCCACCACGGTATTGTGAGGTTGGAGAGGGACGTTTTGTTAATAAAGGCATCCCAAACGGTCCTCTGCGACTATGTTGTTCAGGATTTTTTTTAGGTGATTTTCTTATAGAAAGTCCTTGTGGTGATTTTTTTGTCATAGGCGAATCACCTAACGCTTTAAGAAACCCGCCTTCAGGTTTAGTGCTTGCACCTTTAAATAGTTTTTCAAGAGTGCTTGGTCTTTGTGGCATACGTTTCACTGGACCTTTACGTGGTACAAGTTGTAACTTTTTGTTTCTTATAGCCTGTCTTCTAGCTTGCTCTCTTGCTTGATTTCTATACAGAGCTTCTTTACCACCCAGATCAAGCACTCTCTGTCTAGACATATTATCTAATCCTTATATTTAGCTACACGACCACCGTAAGCGTAAGGTTTACCTTTTTTGATCATACCGCCACCCATGTAGTATTGTGGCATCTTCTTTTTCTTTGGTGAAGAGGGTTTCTTTGCTGACATGTCGGCTTTGCCCACCATGCCGCCAGATTGTTTACCCTTCATAATTTCAGATTCACCTTCTTCTGCTCTCTCTGCTCTCATTAAACTTTCAGCAAAAGCTTTTGCGTCTTTTTTATTCAGATTAAATTCTTTCATAATTTGTTTAACATCCGCATCAGAAACAGTTCTGCCACTTCCTTCTTTATTTGACTTTTTTATATTTGTAGCACCACCTGTTCCTTGCGCTATATCTCTTTCTATAGGTACAATTTTAATTGGCATTATTATTTACTCCATTCTTTTTTCAGATAGTTTTGAACCAGATTAACTTTAGTAAACGCAGTAGTGTCAGCTTTAACTTCCTGTCCTACTTGAAAAAGATTATATAAAATAAAAGACTGTTCATAAGAGATGTCTGTAGAGAGCCACCCAATAATACTTGTTCTTTTTCCACTAATTACATTTCCTACACCATGAGGATATATAATCGGAAATAACACAATCTCTCCTGCTAATAGTTTTCGTGCTACTTGACCCATAGGTGTTTGTAATAAAAATTCTCCACCTTCATAATCATCTTCTAGATTGACACTAAAACCATAATCAAAGAAGGTGTTATTTGATTTAGGTCTAGCTTTAAATTCATCTATATGAATATTGTAGAAATCATCTTTTACATACTGATTATAGAAGTTTACAGATACTCTTTTAGGGCTATATACAGAGTCTACAAAGTGTGTGTCATATAATCTGTCTGTTATAATTTTTCGTACTTCATCAGGAACATTTAAAGATTCAGTATTACTTTTTATTATACTATTAGGTTGTGTCTCTTTACCATTTCTTAGAGTTGTGTGCTTCTTTATACTTTTAACACATCTATCAATTTCTTTATTATCTAATATTTTAAAATAGTGCATATTTTATTTCTCTTTTCAATTCAATACATTTCTTAAAAAAGTGTGGGGTTTTTGCAGATACCCCACGAAACTGTAGTTATAGATTACGTGCCAGTAGACACCGTAGCCGATTCAACAGGATTGACTGAAACATCAGCCAAAACAACGTGAATACGGAAACGTAGCGCACTTTCACCAGTTGACCCACCATCAAGGATGAGAGCATCAATAGTGTCAGCAGCTGTAACCATACGCGCATTAGCGTTGGTTGCACCTACGGCAGCTTCTAGAAACGGAGAGAAACCAGCGGCACAAGCAGAACCGTCAAGAAAACAGTCTACATCACCACCAGTATATCCGATATCCATAGTAACCTGACCGTTGCCACGGGCTTCTAGAACTTCTAGACACCCAGAAACGATCATGGTATCAGCAGGAACATCGATCAGTTGAACGACATCTCCACCGGCACCTCCATCAGCCGTATCCCAAACGGGAGAAGTAACGACATAAGGAACAGCAGCATTGGAAGGATGTCCAATAGTGCCACCGCCTGTAACAGTACGATTATAAGTAGCCATTGTTCATTCCTCCCTTTAACTATCCAAGTCCATCAAGCCTTTGAATACGCCTTTGTAGCCAGTGCCTGATCCACGAATAACCTTACGTCCAAATACGTGAAGACCACGTACAATGTCGGCAAAGCTATTGGGATCACGAATGACTTCCGTCTTAGCAATATGCGAAGCAGTAACAACTGCAGACATATGACCAAAAAGAATCAAGGTGTGTCCAGAGGTTGCGGAGTCGTTGAAGACATGTGTTGCAGCGGAGCCAGTAGTACCGACACCGATTGCATTGGATTGATACAGATCAAAGCCGTGAAGCTGTTGACTTGTAACCTTACCATTCAACAGTGGTGACTGTGCACCACCAGTGATTGACATATCCATTATTTTAGAAGATGCACTACGAAGAACTTCATAGAAACCGGGAGCTGCTACGAGCCAACGATTTTCTTCTGGTACATCATTCTTATCTAGTTCCGCTGCAGCTTGTGCTACCAGATCAGCTATTTCATCACCAGTATTAGCAGAAGTTGCTTGCGTCTGTAGAGTGCCTGAAGGAGTTGCAGCGTTATCTGCAATTTCTTTCAAAACATTGTAGTCATAGGCTTTCTTCAAGGTATATGCACCAGACGAGGTAGCAAGTGCCTCAAAGTTAAGATGGCTATGACGCTCTTCAATATCATCGACCTTAAAGGCAAAGTAGTTACCTTGGTCAACCACCAACTGAATCTGGTCATCTGCCAGAGCTTCAGTGTTTACGGTGCTACCACGTTGATAGGAATTAACCGTAATTGTTGGTTCTTTGATGATGTTAACAGTATCCCCGAAGTTCTCAATCTCTCCAGCGTAGTCGGTGTTGGTAATAGCTTCCGCTACCGAAGCACGACGAAAGAATTTGAGGACTTTTTGGGAATAAATGACGGGTACGAAATTACCTGATGGTAGATTGCCATACCCTGCAGCAGTAGTAAATGCCATGATAATTCTCCTTTTGTATCATAGACGATTGCTGTTTTATCCTACGGAGTCTACGACCCGCCCTTCTCGTACTGCTTTGTCGATTTCTTTTTCGACTAGCTCATATTCCTTGGGTTTAAGTCTAGAAATCTCCTGAATAGACCAAACCTTTTTATCATCTTGAAACTGTTCTAAAGACCTCTTAGTATTTGTCTTAGTAACTGCTTGTGCAGCATCGTTTCTTCGTTGATTAGATTGTGGTCCTTTTGTTGACTTCGCTTTATTACGAGGTCTAGAAGGTTTGATGTTATTATCGACCTTAAACAAATCAATAACTCTAGCTGCCCATTTTACATCTGTATTATTTTTATAGATGCCATCAGCAATATTAGACGGTTGCTCATCCAGCCAAGAAAGAAATACATCACTTTCTTTCAGTACTGTAAAATCAGGATGCATATTTAAGAGTTGTTTCTCGGCTGTTTGTACAACAGCTTCTTGTTCTTTAACTCTTAAATCGTTTAGTTTATCCTCGATTTCTCGTACACGCTCGTTAGCTTGAAGTGAAGAGATCGTTTCTACGACATCGTAAACGTCAGGATACTTTTCCTTGAACTCACTTAACTCTTCTTCGGTCTTGGGCAACTCTTGTATATCATGTTTTTTTGCCTCTACAGAAAGTTTAGCAGCAAGTAGTTCTTTCTCTTGTTTCCATTCGTTCAGCTTATTGTCATAATGACGTTTTAGATCATCATAACGCTTCTTGAAGTCGTGGGTCTGTTCTCCATTCTTCTTACTAGACGCTAGACCTTCATGTTGAGCAAGTTGTTGACGAGTAGCCTCTACGGGGTCATCAATTTCATCTGCTGTTTCTTCTTCATCGAAAGTCGGTTCTGATAAGTCACGCCTATAATCGTTCTGATATGGGGTAGGCTCTTGTTCTTGTTCATTTTCCTCGTTTAAATTGTTATCAACCATATTACCTCTCCTTCTATTGGGGCTGTACAATTGTGTACAGGTTGCCATCGGTAGGTTTTATTAAATGACGGGGCCGTATCTCTACAGGTAGCCGTCTACGCTAGAAACAACGTATAAAACTCTTCGTTACGTTGTTTCAATTCTTTCTTAACACCGAAACCATCGGTGAAGTATCTTTTATATTCTTGACACATAGTAGCTTTATCATCACTACATATTGCTCCTACAAATTTAGGAAATCTCTTTAAGCCATAACATCCTAGATTGAAGGAAAAATCTATGAGCATCTCTTGTTTATCTTCAGAGAGGCTATCGAAGTCTTTATTGAAATGATCGTATAATATGTTCTTAGCCCCGTGCTCTGCTAGATCGAGGTCTTCTACAAGCATCTCTTCTACCTCACCGTCAGTAAGACCTTTATTAGCTTGTTCTACTTCTGCATCTAAAAGTTTATGTCCGTAGGCAATAGTATCATTACCACCTTCAGGAGACTTATGAGGAAACCATAATTGTTGACTTTCATCCCAACCTATTTTAGCACCATTCTCTACATGTTTAAGATAATCTATAAAAGAATTAGAGGGCATTATGTTAACCTCTCATCAGTGCGTTGTTTTTCTACAAAAGCTTTCTGCATACCTGTAAGCATGTTTGTTGCATCTTTTGCATTTTGTAGATAGGAGTCTACGTTTGCAGGAGTTACGTCTTGCATTGCAAAGCCAAGACCAGACATAATATCACCACCGTTAGCGTAACCCATTGGAGCAGACAAACCTTGTTGTGTCTTCTTTCCATCTGGTGTAACCATTGCTGGTTGTTGTGTCTGCATACGCTTTGACTCTGCGCTTTCAGGTTTATCTTGTTCTAGTATTTCTGCATCTCTATCTTTAGATAACACAAATCCACCTGAAGCCTGTTTTTGTCCACGTTTATCTTTCTCATGCACTTTAGCATTTGTCATATTAAATATTTCTTCATCAGAAAAATTTTTATCACTTTTAATTTTAACATAAGCATTGTGTGCATCTATTTCACTAAGACTAATTGGAGGAGAATCTTCCCTTCTACCAAATATTCTATTAAATCTTTTCATCTCTTCTTTAGTAACAGCTGGATGGTCTTCATTTAGATATTCATCTTTTTTTAATACAAACCCGCCTTCGTCCATCATCGGTGCTGGCATTGCTTCGGCTGGCATTGCTTCAGCTGGCATCGCTTCCATCGGAGCTTGTGGTGCAAAGCCAGCTTCTTGTATAGGAGCTTCTTGTTCTTGTTGTTTTGCTACACCTTCGCCACCTTCTTCTTCTAGACGTTTACGTAACTCTAGACCTTCTTGTTGAAGTTTATCTAGGTACTTCTTTCCACCACCGAAGAAAGGAACTAGCCCTTTAGGAATACGGTATTCATAGTTACTGATACGAATAGGAACATCATCTGTAGGGTCAATATTAGTCCCTGTAAGATCAACATTATTCTCTATAGCTAGTTTAATAGACTCTTTAGCATATCGGTTGAGTTGGTTTAAACCGTGTAGAAGAACTGTCTCATAAGGAAGAATAAAATCACCTTCGTCAGCTTCTTGAGGAATATCATCAGCTACAGACTGCTCACCACCTTCTTGTGGGGGCATTGCATCTGGTTCGTTAATCATTCCCATATTCGGTGCAGGTTGTTCTGCAAATCCTGCTTCTTCCATCATTTCAGCCATAATATACTTCCTTTACTTAATATAGATATATCTGCAGGTTGTAACCAATTACGTTTAATCATTACACCTACTACATAACTTGGAGTGTCAATTAATGTAGCTCTATATATTCTACCTAATAAACTACGTTTAGTACCTTTCATTTCAGCTACAATATCATCTGTTCTTTTATTAGCTATATGTGAAAGAATCTTTGCAAGTAATTTATTAGAAGGCATCATAGATACTAGCTTACAATAAAGTTTATGGTATCCTAATTCATGTTCTGGTGTAAGATAACGGTCAGAGTACAGTAGCCATTGTTTTATACGGTATTCTCCTAGACCGTACATACGGTTCATCATAGTACATATAATTTTAGGATCGCCATCTCCCGGTCCAGACGAGTCAGTATCACCACCACCTTCTCCTCCATCGGGAGAACCTGCTCCTAACTCTGCTGCTGCCCCTGCATTTAAACCCATATCTTCTGCTGGATCTTCTGCTGCATCTTCTGCTGCACCTGTAGCCCCA
>Ga0209337_1000321_pt1 | contig 37654 bp, 57 predicted proteins | sample LinPmetageLP53_FD_184044 | JGI IMG/M metagenome (GOLD analysis project Ga0209337, IMG submission 184044) | Marine viral communities from the Pacific Ocean - LP-53 (SPAdes) (version 2) | ecosystem: Environmental > Aquatic > Marine > Oceanic | place: Pacific Ocean | collected 2010-02-08
AAGGCTTCTTGTGTTGTGTGAGAAAATGCATTGACTGCATTACCTGAAGAGTCTAGAAGAACTTTATTAAGAACTTCTTTTGTTGTAAACTTATTTATGTCTGCCATAATTTATCCTATATTCCACCACCACCGCTTTAAAAGCCTCTATATTGGTTAAATTAAATCTTTATTATAATTTGTATCCTATATACATTTTAAATTTAATAGATTCATTTATTTATTAAAACAATTAAGTAAGACTTGGAGGAACTATTGCTCTTGTCCCTCCCGTTTTACTTCTTTTCTTTGTTCCATATTTTTTAATTAACATATCGTATGATCTTTCATGTTGAGCCATTAAGCCCATAGAGACTTGAGCGATATTACCATCACTTGAAGAGCCAGCTCTATCCATATATAAACATTTTTTTACATGATGAACAATAGCAGAATGAAATAAATTGTCTATATCAAGTGTACTATTAATAGAAACTACTTTATTTGGGTTTCCATAGTAATGTACTAAAAGACCATTTGAAACTGCATGGTCTATGCCCTTATAAGCTTTCCTTCCTGTCCTAGACTCATTGGTAGAGGACTCATTGGAAATAACTCCTAATTGATCTCCCCTTATAAAATATAAAACTTTATCTTCAGGATATTTCAAATTGCTAGCCATTAGGAAGGTTCCTTAATTGCGGGTTCAGAAGTCATGTCATAAATTAAGGGCTCACCATCTACAACTCTAGGTATCTGAACATAGTCTCCTTCGTCATCCATAATGTCCACCCTGTAAATTTTATTTATTCCCATTTCATTACCCGATGAATCTTTACCCCCATCAGATATATCGTAAAAAGTTTGATCTGCAACAATATCTATTTTAGCCGACATAGCTTTTTGTGAGTATGTACCAAGCTCTACTAAAGAATCGTTGATTAAAGATATAATATAAGCCTCAGGAGCATTAGGAAAAACTTGCCTTACCCTACTTATAATCTGTTTTACAGTTATTGAATGTACTTCCATATTAACCTTTTAATTGAGCTAGTCCCTTATCGTAGTCCTGTTGCAATTTCGCTTGTTGTTTTTCATAAAAAGAATAATGAGTTGTGTCCACAGAAAGCCTAGCAGATATTTCATTTCCATATCCAGAGGCTATAGCTATTTTTGATTGAATTTCATTAGCATATCCTTGAGCAGCATTAATATAACCGTTAATAACTTGGTTATACCCACTAACTTGAGATATTCTAGAATTAACTTCTCCTATATAAGATTGAACTTCAGTAGAAGAAGCACTAGCTTCTGATAAAAAACCATTACCTACATTAACATGACTTGATGCTAATTCAATATCTTCATTGGAAGAATTTGTTGCTGTGACTGCTGAATCAAACTGAGTGTTTGCTAAAGCTACGGCAGTGTTAATCCTACCAGCAGCAGTTGTAATCGCTGATAGAGCAGTATCAACACTAGAATCTACTTGAATAGCTGATTCTCCTAATTGAGTTACAGCAGCATTTATCTGAGTATTTATCAAGTCTGCTATCGCTGGTAGTTCATCTAGCTCAGTATTTATAGCTGTTAGTGCTATATTTATATCTGCATTAGATGCCTTACTACTCAATACATTTTGTAATGATTTTATAGCTCCATATAAGACTACCAAATATTCCGCTTCATCAGGAAAAACTGCAATAGCAGATTCACTATAAAGAACAGTTGGATATTGTACTTCAGAATAAGAACATACTCCGTTTTCAGGGAGAATATCTATTGTGTTGTTAGCTATAAAGTAAACAGGATCAGTAACACTAGCATAAATCATTTCACTCCTATCACTCGCTCTTCCCTTTAAAGAAGATGAAATTCTCCTACATGGCTGTTCTATATCTCCATCATTTCTAAATACACTGAGAATATTACCTGTATTTAATGTATTTGCAGTTCCAGATGTAAAAGTTTGAGAAGATGCAGATAAAGTCATTAACCTATCTGAAAAATTATTAATTACTTCTTTAGCACCATCTGTAAGAAATTGACTTAATTGAGCTTCAGTAGGGTTCGTACCACTACTAGAAATAGTAATGCTTGTTAATCCTGTGACCTGTGCTTGAAATGTAGCCATCAAACACTCGCTATAAATAATTCAACATTAACCGCATTTGATCCCGAATCTATTGATATACTAGCTAAATCGGCTAAACTACTAAAAGCAGGAGAGGTATCTTCCTCACCAAGTAAAGCATCATCTACAGCACCCATCATTAAACTTTTACCAGCCTCTAATAAAAACTGAGCATTACTAGCAGCCCCTATCAATGCTATATTTATAGAACTTGAATCTCTATCTAAATTTGTAATCCTAAGGTATTTGACATCGTTTACATCAAAAGCTCCTGCTGAGGTACTTACAGCAGTTGCAAAAGTAGCTACAACAGTATCTGCTCCAGCAGGAATAGTAATAATTCTTCTATACACTTCATTAATATTTTCAATACTAACAACTCGTTTAGAATTGTAATCTTGATTTTTTATTATAATTTCTTCTTCAATTTTCACTTTTAATGTTGGCATTATTTAGCTCTCCTAACCTTACTAGCTATTGATTTACTATATTTTGCTTTTTGCTTTCCTGATGCGGAAGCTTTTCGTTTTTTTCTATTGGTACTTGCTTTTTGAGAGGGACTAAGACTTTTCCTAGTTGATTCAGGTAAATAACGTCCACGTTTTTTTTTTGGTTTCTTTTTGTCACCCTTACTAACATAATCCCACTTTTGCTTTGACCATTTAGACAATTTGTTTTTAGAAGACTTCTTACCAGAATACGTTCCCCCCATATCTTTATAATACTTTACAGCAAGTTGCATAGCTCTAGCAGAGTGCTTACCACCCATTTTAGCTTTTGCTTTAGCCTTTGCTCTTGCCCACTTAGCAGGGTCTCTTTTCTTGGCTGTCGCCATTATTTTTTTTTCTTGACCTTTGAATGTTTCATTTGTACTTTAAAATCAGCCATCAAACTAGCACCTTTATGCACTTTGTACCCAGTACTTGGATTCTTCATCAGTTTATAAGAAGAACCAGACTTCATCCAATGATACCCTTTAGGGGCTTTCACTTTTTTATTCATTACCATTTAACCTTATGACTCCAATATCGAGCAGATAATTTACTCGGATTAGAATCTTGTGCATTATGCCTAGCATAATACGATTTACGTCTAGCCTTATCCTTTTTACTCTTAGGGTTTTTACCAGCACCTTTTACACCTTGCTGTCCAAATCGAATTGTCTTTACCTTTTCACCAACCTTAGCAACAACAACGTGACTTTTCTTAGGATGGCTAGGAGTTCTTTTTGGTTTATTATAACCAGAAACCCCAACTCTTGACAATCGTGAATCTTTTTTCTTAGCCATAAATTCTCTTACTCATTTCCTTAGTATTATCATCTATAGACTGAACAGAAACTTCTACGTCTGTTCTCTTACCCATACTTGTTCGCATCCACATATTTGTAGTGAATTTACTTTCAGAAGCCCTCTTGCCACAAGACTTACAAGTAAACCAATTCTCTTTATTTTCTTTATTACAATGTACGCATTTATTCATTATTTATCCTTTATGAGTTTTGGAGGTTACCTTTTATTGATAACCTCCACAGCACTCAAGACTGTTATCTTTATGTATTCAGATTATTAAGCACTTGCTGACTCAACAAGAACAACTGTTCCAATAGCGACTGGAACGTATCCGCTTAGATGCCAATTAACACCATCGCAGATAAGAGTCATTCTCAAACCTTCAATCGCCTGAGAAACAGAGCCATCTACAGTTATTTTTGAAAGTCCGTCAACATCATCTACTGTACTGTTAGCAGCTCCTGCAACAACGTAACCATAAATATCAGTTCCGTTTGCCCCAGTTGTTATGCTAAAGTCTGCATCATCGTCACAATTAACAGTGAAACAAAAATCGTAACTACAACCAGCTACAGCGTCAGAAGCTGTTGGTAAGGTTAGTACTACGTTATTGTCAACTGTGGACATGTCAACAGCAAAAAGTGTTCCAGACTCAGCCGCAGTCAGTGTTCTTGCTACTGCCGCAGAATTATCTATTTTTTGAAACGCTTTTTCACCAGTTTGATAACTAGAACTATTTGGATTTATTACACTTGCTTTACTCATAATTTACTCCTATAGCCCTTCTACGTTATACAGAGCGTGAGACTCAGAAAGAGTTACTTCTAGACCAGCTTCGGTCAAGATCATATCCTTTCTTAAATCTTCGTCTGCGGATTGAACATTAGTCATCACTTGAGTATCTCGATTAATTCCATTACCTACCAATGGTCGATAAGCAACTTGACTCATATCTGCCATAAGCATGAAACCTGAAGATATTCCTCTAAACAACGGCTCTTTAACAAGGTTTAAACGACCATGTATAGTGTCAATAACCATAATGGAATGACCAAAAGCACCGTCTCTTGAAGACATATGTTGTTGAAAAGGAGTATGGTTTGTAGTTCCAGCTTGTAAAGACTCATACAAGAAGTTACCATCTCCCAATTTGTTGAAGAATGAGATCACCGGAAGTGAGCACATAACCAATTTATCGGAAGAACCACCACGAGCAGGATCAAAAATAACTTCAAGATCACTAAGTAATCTGTCATAAGTCAAACCTGCCTGCGTAACGCTCCTATAATAAGAACTTCCAGAAGTGTATGCGAAATCAGTAGCATCTGTTGTCTGAGGAGATACATTTTTTAAAATGTGCCCTACGATACCTTCAGTATACTGTATTCCACCAGTCCTAGCTTTTTGACCAAAGAGCATTGCTCTCTCAATGTCAATCTTATGTTCTCTTAGTTTGTCTGCCCAAATACGACTCCACTCATCAGCATAACCTCTATACTTTGTAGCATAAGCTGTATTTGTCATCTCAGCTGCTGTCTTAAAGATTTGAGTGTATCCAAATCCATCTTCCAGCTCACTTGAGAAAACATCAGGGGAGGCTGAACCTTCTTCAAATGATGTACCAATTATTTGAGCATCATCATCATCGCTAAGAATATTATAACCAGTTCCGATATTTGCAGATATATTAACAATCTTCCCAGTAAAAGAAGACGAAGCTGAACCATGAGTTACTGCACCTTCGACTCTTACTAAGACTTGAGAATAACCAGCAGCACTGTCTAGTGTCTTTACAGCAAAGACCATTCCTTTTAGTAAGTACTCTACAGCAGCTCCTCCAGCCGTATCTACGACAAATGAGTAAGAAGAGCTTTCGGTTACAGCAGAGCCACCATTGACATCAGCAGCTAACTTTAACGATCTATCTGTAAAGTTTATTTTATTTCTATTCTCCAAGTATCTAAACACTGAATCATCTGTAGGTGACTTAGCAACCTTAGAAAGGTAGACAAAAAACGGAGATTCCTCAGGTGCTAACTCAGCAACTCGGTCTCCGAAATTAAACAATCGTCTACGATCAGGGGCATTTCCTACTCCAACGCTAGAAGTACTTGCAGTTATATCACTGGACTTTAATGTTCCAGAATTATATGATATAGCCATTTATTTTACCTCTTTGATTTTATTTATTAGTTAAGGTAAACGATTACCACTACCAGTACCTAAAACCATATCCCACACTTTTTCATTATCATTTTTAGGAGATACCGCAGGTTGTCCCTGAAGGACTCCCGCTGTTCTAGGAGCTTGTTTGGCTGCATTTACCGCTTCCATTGTATCATTGTTAGCAACCGATTGTCCGTTTTGCATTTGCCAAAGCTTAACTAGATTATTTAAACCTACTTGCTCTTTTGGTTTTGTAGTGAATTGAAGAAAATCTTGAATATCATTATCTGACATTTTATAACTTCCTCTTAATTCATTTACTGTGTTGTTCATTTGCATTTCGGATTGCATCTGTTGCTGTTGTTTTGCCATTTCAGCTTGCAATCTCTGATTAACCATTGTATCTATTTTATTAGTTACATATTTGCCAGAATCAGAGTTGTCATCTGTAAAGGCATCCCAAGGATTAAAATCATCTTTTACGACTGTTGCCTCTTGTTGTTGTGGTTGTTGTGGTTGTTGTCCATTGGCTATACCGTCTTCAAGGGTTTTTACAAGGTCAGGTCTCTGCTCCAATAATTGTAAAATTTGAGCACCTTGTTGTAACTTGGCATTTTCTGCCTGTGCTCTATCATACATAGACTGAAACTTTTTTGATTCAGCCTGATAGTCTATTGAAGTAGCTTGTTCTTGTGTTTCCTCTTGAAAGCTATTTTCAGCTTGAGGTGCTTGACCTTCATTCTGATTTTGCTCATTGACAATATCCTCGACAAAACCCTGTCCACCGACTAGGCTTTCGCTTGAGACGTTTGCTTCCTGTTCTTCTAATGTAGACATAAACTCTCCTTTTTTTAGATGTCTCTACGCTTTAGGAGTTGAACTAACTTTCGACTGAACTTGTTTCAGGTTACTTGCTAATTTCTCCACTTCGAGCTTCACCTCGTTTTCTAGTTTGCTACGTTGCACCCTTCGATCTGCTTTTGATTCAGAAGAAACTTCACTGAGTCTAGACTTAAACTTTTCTACCTCAACTCTTTTTCTATCTGTAACAGATTCTCTCTGGGCTGTTTGCAAGTCACCCTGCAAATTCTTTAATTGCTGTTCCAATCCTTGTATCTGTTGTGACATTAATTGCTTTTCATCTGTCCTTCTCATAATACCTTCCTTGTCGAACAACTCTGGATTCTTTTTAAGAACCTCATATTTATCTACAATACCCATTTGATACGCTTCTAGGTAAACTGCAAGTTCTGCATATTTACTAGATGGCATTGTTGATCCTGATTCAATTCTAACATCGTGTTGATCTAAAACGTGTTTATTCTTTTTTAAATCCAACACTGCACCACTAACATCTGTGTAAAAATTAGCCATAACCTCCGTTATGTTATTGTTAGGTTGTGCCATTCTAAAAATTTTCTTATATGTGTAATGACCTTTTGATAAATTATATAACACCTTGCCTAATTTATTAATACTAAATTCAATATCTCTCAGTTTAGACTTAGGTCTTTCACTGCCCAAACCTATCATTCTTTCTGTAGCCCTCATTGTTTCTGGGGCTTTTTCGGCAAAACCATGCATCATCTCTGGAAGACCAAATATAAAATCAATATAAAATTCAGATTGCTGTATTAACCTGTAAAACTCGCCAGATAATGGTTGTGGAGCTGGATAATGTGGTTCTCCTTGCGAAGAATCTACTTCGATTACTGCATTGGGATTCGCCCAGTCCTTTTCTAATTGATCTATGTCGTCAACACTACCAAGAGGGACTAACAATTTTAACCCTGCGGAAGCTTGAGCGTGAGATAAAGCAAGAGACCAAAGTTTATTTAAAAGTCTTTGCATAGGCCTTGCTCTGGAAACATCACTTTTTGGATAAGGAGTACCAGTCCATATGTTAGGAAGAGGAACAATAGGATATTGATCTGTATTAAGAATTTGCTCATACAAAACTATTTCACCCATAGAAGCACAAACTTTAATTCTTGTTTGTAACACTTCAATAGATGTAAAAGCACCAATTTCAAAAGCTTCTACGTTGTCCTGATAAAAACTTGTATACTCTTCCTGAGATAAAATATCTTCTTTTTGAGTTTGCATATCTATCACTCTATAAAAAGGAACTTTTACTTTATAAAATCTTTCTAATACCTGATACTTCTTAACTTGAAAATAATCTTTATCCTTTACTTCCGCTGGAGTAAACACAGTCATAGAGTTTTTATTTTGAGAAGAAGGGTAATCTTCTTCATCATAAGTAAAACCAGAAATTTCTCTAATGAGACCCGGTATTTCTTCTCCTGTAGTAGTATCAACCCTATCTCCTAATTCAGGGTAGAGGTTAATGGCTTGTTCACCTGTAAGGATGGTAGAAAGAATAATACCATCAGAGTCGCTAAACCAACGATCTCTAGAGCTAGGGGATGCATAAACTCTAAAGGGATCAACATAAGTGAACTTAACATCACCTCTACCAAAATCAGATTCTGTATCTATATATCCATATAAATATCCCATACCTGTTGTTGCATAATCTTGTATTGCTTGTTTTATCTGCCAATCACCATCTGAGTTTTGCCAGACATAACCCATAATAGTCCTCCACAAAGAAGCTACTTGAACATCCGAATCTTCTCTAGGGGTTATAGTAAAAGCAGGGGGTCTAGAAGTTAAAACTGATTTAAATTTTTCAATAGCAGCGGAAACACGATCCATAGGGATGTCTGCTTGATTCCTTGATGCTAATTCTTCCGATTCATCTACAGTAAAATGATTACCAAGAAAAAAATCAATATCCCTTCGAGCCTCAGTATCCCAATCAGACCGAGCATCTCGCCATTGTCTATATAATTCATCGTTGTATAAAGCTCTTTTGTCTTGTTCCATATTTATTTAGGCAGGTAAGGCATCATTTGAAGCGTCTCGGACATTTTCCTTTTACCAATCATCTTATCTGGAAACATTAATCCTTCCATGTTCCCATCAGACTCTATAGCTTCTCCACTATTTAACACACCCTGTAACTTCAAGAGTTCTAAAGCCTTTCTAGCCCTATTGACTGTGTCCTGAATCATTCCCTGATTCAAAGCATTTGCTTGGTTTCTTACAGCACCAATGACTCCTCCATCGTAAACAGAAGGATTTTGCATCCTCATTTCAATCTGTAAAGGGTCTTCTGGTTGTCTAGCCATGCCAATACCTGTTGGAAGAGCACTAGCTCCCATTTTCATCCTTCTACCAATTTGCAAGGGATCATCTTTAGGTATTTGACCACCATCTTGATAACCCATCATTTTTTTCTTTTTAGCCATACCACCATGCATCATTCCCATCAATGACTCATTTACCATTCCACCTTGATTCATATAACCCATACGATTTCGTACCATCTCTGGTAACTTTCCTAATCCGGGGTTGTTATTAGGAACTGGTTTAAATTTATTTGCCATACCACCGTTTTCGTATCCCATCATTTTGTTGACAGAACCTCCATGTCCGTACTGCTGAACCGATCCACCACCTGCATAATTTGGATTTACCATTCCACCTCCATACATCATCTTCATACCAGCATTAGTATTTGCATCAATAATCTTATCAATAGCCGAATGTCCACCTTCTTTAGGAATGTTATTTAACATATTTAACATAGGTACTCCTATTGCATCTACTGCTTCTTTACGAATTACAAACTCACCGGGAGTTAATTTTGCTTTTACTGTGTCTGTTGTTCCGGGCATTAGTCTCTTACCTCAAAATGGGGAAAATCATCAAAACGATTATCCATTACTTTAAAATCCATGTCCCAGTCTCCGCCCCATCTCAACTTAATGCCCATGCCCCTAGCAATACCGATAACGAAACCAGCAAAGAGAGTCTGTCTCTCTCTATCCTTCCAGTCCACAGGATAAGGGGTAACGTCAACGGCTTTAGAAGGAGAAGAATTGTGGCGACCATTAGGATACTTAACCTTAGTACGACCTTCTTCATATAATTTATTCTGCCTTTCTTTACTTCGATGACCCTCTAATATTGAGCAGTCAACGTGTTTGATCACTTCGTTGAATACATCTTGCAATCTCCTGTCACAGGTTGATAGTCTTTGCTTTGATCTGTTAGAGTATTTTGGCATAGATGTAATTAGCTATTGTATTTTACAAAAAATTATTGTTTTATGCAATATCAAACCCTTGCACCTGTTATCCAACTATAAGCTCTTTTCCTTACTTTATTAAAAGAGGGCTCTTCGGATTCCGATAATGATTTCTGTGATGTCCTTGTACTTTTAGGTGCTTTGGCAAAGTAATCCGCATAATATAAAGCATCCATAACATCATCATGTCTAGGCTTTGGATGTTCAAAAAATTCATCTACCAGCTCTGTCATCTCTCTTTGTATATATAATTTCTTAGAGTTGACAATAGTACCGAGGCTTGTCTCCAACCTATCTTGTTTTTTGATTCTATTCGGAGGTTTAACTCCTTTAAAAATACCCGGAAGAAGTCTTTTTTCTTTTGCGGATAGTCGTGTAACCATATCCCGAACCATCTCCTGTGCTGCAACCGTTTCAATAGTAACTCTCCGTACTGGATGATACTTGTTTGCCAAGCGAATAATTTCAGTAGGTACATCAAATGTAGGGATTCTCTCACGAAAATACTCCAAAACATAACGATTGTTACTTGAGTCAATACCCATAACGAGTATAACTTGATAGTCAGATGTTTCCGAAGCTGTCGCAGCTAAGTCAACACCGATGTAAACATTGATTGGTATTGCATCTTCATTATCGAGAATGTAGTTAAATTTACCTTTAGATTCAATCTTTCCACTGTAGTATTGTAATCTGTCTATTTTAAAAGAAGCGTTTGAGGAGTCTCTTGCATCGTTCATATACTCTTGAGCAAATTTATTTACTAAACCAGCCTCAATAAACTCTCTTTTCTTTCCTGCTAATTTCTTTAAGGAAAATTGTTCTTTCCATATAGATTTACCATCTTCAATAGCTCTATGAAATACAAGACTCCAAGGATATTCTCGACTCTCTTCCTTTGCTTTCTTAGCACCATCAACAACCTGTTGCAAGAAACTATCAAAGTGTACAATAGTTCCACAAAGCCATATCCATCCCTCTCTCCCCGGAGTCTCTTCTAAAGCTGGATAGACTGTAGACACAATCCATTTTTTAATATCTGCTCGTCTTTCGGGCGTTTTTGTATTTAGCTCTGATTCAAAGTCATCAAGTATGATACCAGTGTATCGAACATCTACCTCTGCACGACCTCTTAACCTTTGAGACGTACCTTTTGCAATAAGTCTGTCTCCTTTAGGGGTAACGATGTCTTTTTCTGTCCACCTTTTACCTACAGAGCCACCATCAAGGTTACCAAAGTAGTACCGAAGTCGTTTATTCATCTCAAAATGATTCCTTAGATACTTGAGGTGGTCAATAGACTGACTCTGTTCTTCTGATACCCATGCAATAAAGTGCTGTTCGTCTTCTTTTGCAAAGACTAACTTATGCATAATTGCTGTTTTAGAAAGAATAGACTTACCGAACCCTCTAGGCATAATAATACAAGACCTACTACCGGGCTCTGTTGTTGTTAACTTCTTGGCTACATTAAAGTGAAAGGCAGGAGAAGCTGATTTTTTGAGGTAATCATTTGGTAAAAAAGCTCTTCCAAAGTAAATAAGGCTTTTATAAGAGTTTGCAAGGACTTCATCTCTTTTTTGCATTTCATTTGGAGGAGGTATAATGTTAAAACTATCCATCTGCTTCTGCTAACTCTTTAGGTGGTTGTGGAAGGATTCCTTTTTCAAAAGCTTTTAATTTTTCACTACTGAATCCAGTAAATTCTTGTATTAACGCTACAGAATCTATTTTCTTTTCTGTATTTAACATTCCAGATATTTTCATTAAGGTCTCAATAGCTCTTAGCTTATCATTGTCCCTAGCATCACCCTTATCTACAATATCTTTTGTGCTTTCCAGTAAATATCGTTTTGTAATGCCAACATCAGACATAATACTTTCTATTTCTTTATCCACTTGTTGCCTCACTGTTTTATTTCTTAAAAGTAATTTAGATTTTGTTTTTGCATAGTCCCTACTATTTGTAGTGGGGTACGCTTTAATGTACGCTTCTGTAGGTTCCATACCTTCTGCAACATACTTAGCAAATATTTTCTTAGCTACTGTAAGGTTTTTTGTCTTTACAGACAATTCTGTTGTACCTTTTGAAGTAAACCTATATATATACGTTTTTATCGTACCTTTTAACTTACTAGACTTAGTTAAGCTAAACATCCCAATCGCTGTCCTGATATATGGCATAGGTTTTTTCTTTTTAAGCATAAGGTTGTCTTTTTTTAATATCTGAACAATCTTACCATCATCAGAAAAACACCAATCTCCCTCTTCTGCTTTTCTCCATTCTTTTATTAATGGCGTAGTAGGGTAGACTGTACGAAACTCTATTTCCGATTCGTAAGCGTAATGCTTTACACCTTTTATCTTTCGACTTAAAGCCAAGTTTAATTAGGCTCTTGGTCTGTCTCTATATCAAAATGATCTATAATTTCTAGTTCAGGCATATTCTTTACTCTGTACAAGAGTTCTGCTAATAAACCTATTTCTTTTGAGGAGGGATTAATAATATCAGTAATATTTAAATCATAAGATATTTCTTTACAGCGTTCAATATTATCATATACATTACTTACTTCAAAATCCCCTAGTATAGCTTTTTGATATAATGTTACTCTATTATCCATGTTTTAATTTAATAAAACTTGACAAGTAAGTGTTATATAAATATATTTAGTTATTATTATTTAGTTTGCGGTTGGTTTATATAGTAGTACTATAGTACTATAGTATATATAGTAATTATAGTATATATAGTATTGTTATATATATATTATATATATATATTATATATAATATAGTATATATAGTATAGTAGTATATAGTATATATAGTACCGCCCCCCAGTAAATTACCTATAGCCCCCAGTAAAGTTTCCAAAAATTCTAAAAAAAAATATTAGTATGTGGTTCTTACTTACATTTCACATACACCACCCCCCAAACCTAATTCACGTTAGAATAATTACGTTGAAATTTTGACTTTTATTTACTCACGTTGAATAAATCAAATAATAATTCACAATACTACATTACTATAATACTATGACGTCAGACTATATATAATATATAATAGATAACATAGTATATATAGTATATATAGTATAGATAGTATAGTATTATAGATAGTATACAAGACCCTTAAAGGGCTTCTAATAGGCTAATAAGTAAGTATATAATCATACCTTTGACTCTGTCTATATCTAATCTATATAATATATTTATTTATAATACACTTAAAGAGTACACAACCCCCCCGTTAATTCATGATTATAATTATTATATAATAGGGAACTTTTTAATTATTGTAACGTATTGTAATCAAATCAATTAATAATAAAGGGAAATGAAGTAATGAAAAAAGTGAAACAAACAGCTATTGACAAGATCACAGAACCAATTATAAAAGCCATTGAAAAGGGTCAGACCTTACCTTGGCAGAAACCTTGGCTAGCTTCTTATAATGAGGAAGACGGTTTATTATTAGGCTCTCAAAGATCATCATCTAAAAAACTATATAATGGTTTCAATCAAATGAGTCTACAATTCATCTCAGACTGTGAAGGTTATGAGTCTCAATATTGGCTTACATATAAACAAATTAATGAATTAAAGGGTACTATTACAGGATCAGGAACGGGTACGCCCATAGCATTTTTTAAAGTTACTGACGTTTATTATGGTGACAAAAATTGTAATTCTTGTAAAGGTAAAATGGTTTATATTAATAAAAAAACTGATAAACCTTGTAACAAGTGCCAATCTAAAAAATCTAGAACATGGATAATAAAACCCTATTTTGTATGGAATATTTCAAGTCCTGCGGTTTCATGGGCTGACGGTATACCAAAGAAATATCAGTCGGAACCAATCAAGAAACCAGTAACCAAAGAAGCTCCAAAATCTAAGAAAATAAAAGCACCGCAAGCATTATTAGATAGTTATATTAAGAATCTAAATGCCTATGATCACGGCGGTGATAGGGCGTTTTATTCACCACTTCAAGATAGAATTCAAATGCCTAAATTTGATGATTTTAGAAGTCCTGAAAGTTATTACAGAACCGCTTTTCATGAATGTATACATTCAACAGGTCACAAGGTACGATTGAATAGGTTTTCAGAGTGGAAGAATCATGCTTTCGGGTCTAGTGATTATGGACAGGAGGAATTATGCGCTGAATTTGGAGCTACTATAATATGCGGTCTTTTAAACATAGCCCCCAAATCTGAGATAGATAATTCAACTGGTTACATTTCCAGTTGGTTAAAAGCTATTAAATCAAATCCTGAAGCCCTTGTATATGGTATATCACAAGCAAAAAACGGGGTTAATGAGTTATTAAAGCTCTCAAAGTAGTAATAGCATAAATGGTTATATGGGCGGTTCGATTCCGCCCTATGCTCTAAATAAAATAAGTTGGAACTTTCTGTAAATCAGAGAGTATAACAAGAAACAAACAAACAAAAAGGGAAACAAAATGAAACCGATTAAACCAGTAAGTAAGCACAGGATCAAAGCTTTAAACGATCTAAACAAGGTTATTAATAAAGTAATTCCAGCGATTGAAAGCCTTTTAAAGAATGAGCCAATTTCTGTAAAAGTTGACGGTTCTTTATATAAAAAGAACGCTAATAAAATAAATGAGATATTTGAAAAACATAAAAACTCGAAGAATCAACAAATTTGGTTGACCTATTCAAATTATTATATCGATGTGCATTTTAAAACTCATTATAAAAATAATCCTGAACAAAAATTTAGCTCTGTTTCATATGTTGAAGACTATCAATCTATCATAGTTCACAATTATAGTTTTTCAGAAGGGATCACTTCATCAACGCCTACATTTAGTTTCTATAAAAGAAAGTATCATAGTACTTCAACGATTGATTATTTGACAGATCAAATCAAAGATAAAGAAAAATCAATTAATAAACTTATAGATGAAGTAAATGACCTTAGAAAAAAAGCACCTCAGTATATAGAAACATATTAACAGACTTACTGAAGATGAGTTCAATACTCGAAACGGCTAGTATTTTAGCCGTCTAAGTCAAAGATAAGAGAAGTATTTTAATTTATATAAACTAAAGGGAGTAGTAAAAATGAATAAAGCAGAACAATATAAAGAAGTAGAAAATCAAATACCTGACGGCACAACGAAAGGAGAATTAATGAAAATAGTATATTCTGATATGGAGCTATCTAATATAGATGCAAGTCTACCTTGGTCTTATAGGATGTTAAAAGATAGTTTTTATAAGGTGATGAATTACAATAATAACATATTCGGTGAACTAGAAGATATGAGGGATTTATGGTCTGTAAGAGCTAATCAGAGGGATTTACAGAAATGAAAATAATCACGGCAACAGAAATGCTAATTAAAAAAAGCATCGAGAGAAACAAGCTTGAATTAGAAGAACTAATGCAAATTATATTATTGGAAAATAGCGAAGAGTATTTTAAAAATCGTATATGGATTGATGAACAATTCAATTGCTTGTGTTTAAATGTAGATGAAATAACTTTTAATTTAAACGGTACAAGTTTAGAAAATTGGTTGCAAAAAAATACAGATTGTAATATTAAATCTGATATAGAGTGGCGAGTATTTGGTATTTACAGAAATAAATATTAAAAATAAATGGGAACTTTATTAAAATAACGTAGTTATACATATATATAAGGGTTGAAGATTGACTTGATAAAACGGCAGTCCGCAGAGATGCGTTAATTCTAATCGAGAATCAATAGCTAGCATAGTATTTTCAGCGAGATAAAAAGACCTGAAACCCTTATATAAATTAACAAGGAGTAATGAATGCCATATCCAATGAAAGTAAAAGAGACCAAGAAATATTTAAGAAACGAGATTGATTTATTGTTGGATAGTAATGACGATTTAAGAAAAGAAAATAAGATACTGAAAAAAGAAATACAATTATTAAAAAAACTATTTAATCTAAGGAGTAACAATGGGTAACATTACAGAAACAAGTTATTTTGAGGAACTTAAAGAAGCTCAGGAGAGGTACTTTGGAAACGAAATAACATCGCAAGATGTAGAAATATACTTTGATATAAAAAGTGGTTGCACTACGAAAAAAGAATTTTGTGAAGTCATAGCAAGATTTATTAACGATCCCAGTAAGATGTCTTATATTTATAGAAATGAGATTAGCTTACATAACGAAAACGAGAGTGATAAATGAACGCTAAAGAATATCAATTAATGAGAGAGCAATTTATTAAAGAAACATTGGAACTTTCAGACCGTAAACGAATTGAATATACAGAAGGTCATCATAACGACAATGTTTTATGGAACTTTGAGAACATAGCAGAAAGCTTAAATTTAAGTCCTATGCAAGTTTTAGGGGTGTACCTACAGAAACATACTTCTAGTGTATTTAACTACCTTAAAGACGGCAAAGAATACGCTGAACCTATAGAAGGTAGGATGTCAGACATTATTAATTATTTACTATTAATGGTCTGTATGTTAAGAACCTATGAAGAAGAAGAAGAGCCTCAGACTTCAGATTGTTGTGGTGCAGAGATGCATGAGGATTATGATTTATGCCCTAAATGTTTGGAACATACATAAAAAAGGAGAGTTAGATGAATAAGTTTTTAAATAGATTAAGTTACATAACTAAATTTATTTTAGGAGGTGAAGTAAAAGAGGTAAAACCAAAGAAGAAACACATTCAAAAAAGAGAGAGGTAACAAATGAAGTTAAAAAAATCTTTAACAATAGCAGTTAAAAACTATTTAAAAGAGGTGGATAGTCAGAGTTCAATTATTTCAACATCACATAATACATTAATAGAATTGGTTAAAATTTTTGGAAAGAAAGCTATTAGAGCTGAAATTAATACGCAACTAGAAAAAGAGAGGTAATAAATGACAACAGAAAACGATTTTATTTGGGATGATTTAGTTGAGGAAACTTTTCCTGAGTTTGATGAGGCCATAGATTCAGTTTCAGAGATGATTATGGAGGAGAAGTCTATAAGTCCTGAAGTAGCAATAGAACTAATTCATGCTTGGTTACTTAAACGAGCAAAACAAACAGAGGAATGGACAGGGGGTAAAGAATGATATTAATTCAATTATATGAATGGATTGTAAACTTATTTGTATTTTGCATTAGCTTGCTATCTTTTAGCGTAGCTATATTTATATTTATTTTACTTATATTCGCAGTAAAAGACCTGTTAGCGAGGAGAAAAGATGGTTAGTGATTTGCAGTTAGAGGTTCTAAAATATGAAAAGATGGTAGAGTATAGAGATGATAAGATAAAAGCTCTTAAAGTGAAATTGGATCATGCTATACAAAAAAGCAATAGAATGAATTGTTGGAATTGTGGAGATGAATTGATTTGGGGAGGAGATCACGATTTTGATGATTATCATATGGACGGAGAAGGTATTGTTGCAAACTTTAATTGCTCTAATCCAAATTGCAATACCTACGTTGAATCCTATTACACAACCTCTGAAGAATAATTATGTTAAATAGTTATAATCATAAAACACCCGAAGAGGCAAAGGTTTTATTGTTGCTTGCTATTTGCGGAGCAAAACCATCTGAGTTTAAATATAATCAATGGGGAGACAATAGAGCTTTGATGTGGGGTACAGGTAAGAGAATTAAGAAGGATGTGAGGGATTATGTGAAAATGGTTTTTGTTGGAGAACACAATCAGGTTCTCACGTTTAAAGAATTTGTGTATCAAGAACCACTTTCACTTCTTAATCGAAAACGTGAAATAAATAAAAGAATTAAAATTTACCGATATATTATTTCCGTCAATAAAATTTAATTTGGAACTTTTTGAAACTTAAAGCGTATAAGAAGAAAGAGACACACAAAAAGTGTCACATTCAAAAACAAAAAAGGGAGTAGTAAATGTACAATTATAATGAAAAGTTAACTAAACTCGAACAAACTTGGCACATTGCTAAAAGTAATCATACTAGGATTAATAATGCCCTAAAATCCAAAGAAGGATTGCTTTACGAATTCAATAATAAGTCTACATTGGGAAGTAATAATATGGATTTTTTGAGTATCTTAAATCGCATTGAAGATGTAATTGAATTGCTGTGGAGAGAAGAAGTAGGAAACGATAAATGGATAAAGGTTGAAGATGAATATTTAGAAGATGAAGATAATACTAAATCATTCTGTGAATACATCATTGAGAACTATAAAGACTGGAGACAGAACTAAGGTAACTAAATTGGGGTGGGGAAACCCACCCCTCTAAAAATTAAAAGGGAGTGGTAATGGATAAGATGACTTACTATAAAATGAGAGATGAGATGTGGTTAATGGGTGAGTTAGAGTATGCTTGTATATGTGTTATGGAAGGACAAGGTTTTGACTATTATGATTATGAAAAATCTACACCTCAACAATTAATTGATGATGCTGAATATGTTTTAGCAACTTACTATGAGCATGGTCATGTAAGGCATGATGAACTAAAAGAAGGAACTGAAGAAAATCAAAAAAGTTGTCGTGAGGAAATTAAAGACATCAGAAAATGGCTTAGAAAGTGGAAACCTAAAACAAAATTTGGGGAAACCCACCCCTCTTTAATAAAGCTATGAAAGAAGAAAATTATATCGTATGTAAAGAGTGTCTTTATCCATTTCATTATTCACTTGTTGATGAAGATGAGGAGATGTGTTTTGAGTGTCTTGAAGGATACGAAATAAAAGAAGTACCAAGAGACGAGCATGGAATAAGTGATGAAGATTATCAAGACATAGTAAATCTTTTGCTTAAATACAGAAACGAGGATGAGATTTCGTGAGAAATATATCTAGTATAGACAGATGCATTTATATAAATTAAAAGGATACGAAACTACGAGATTATATATGAAAAGATGTGCTACTTGCAAAATTGAAAAATCCTCGTCTTCATTTTATAAAAATAAATCGAAGAAGGATGGTCGTCAATATTCTTGCAAGAACTGTCAAAATATTTACCATAATAAAATATGGTACAAAAAAAGAAGGGATTCTAGAAAACAACAGGTACTAACAAGAAAACAAGAGAACAGAAGAATTAACTTTAGGAGAGTTTTACATAATTACTTTTCCAAGGGATGTGTTGATTGCGGTGAGAAAGATTTTAGATGTTTGGAATTTGATCACGTTAGGGGTATAAAAAAGAAAGTAAGAGGTAGTTCAGGTGTAGGCCAATTTGTAAGAGATGGTTACAAGTGGGAAACTGTATTGAAAGAAATAAACAAGTGTGAGGTTCGTTGTGCTAGTTGTCACAAGATAAAAACCTTTAAGCAGTTAAACTACATGAAAGATATGAAAGACATTATTCAAGAACATAAAAATAAAATGGAACTTAATAAATAATGGGGAGTTATAGGGGTATGAAAATAAAACAAATAGAAGAACTTCAATCTAATCTTGAAGTAAGATATGAGAATCATGGTTTTAATGGAGAAGAGTCGGTAATTGTTCCGATCATGTACGATCCTAAAACTGGATTTACATATGACGTAGGTGATTTTAACGATATACCAAAGGAAGAGGATGCTATCAATACTAAACAAAATAAAGCTTGAAATTATTGAGGATATAAAAAACACTCAGAGTCTATGGGATGAAAATCCAAGTAATGATTATTATCATTCAGAGATTTACGGACTTGAACGTGCTTTATCTAGAATAAAAAGAGAAGAGAGTAAAGAGCTAAATGCCCTTGATGAATGGGCTACCAACGAAATGAAAAAGGAGATCAACAATGACACTAACAAGTACACTAAACGGGTCTAGTATATCTATATATGGAGTAGACTCAATTAAGATTTGCGAGACGGAAACTTTCAAAGGCTTAAAACATTCTTTTTACAAAACATTAATTGTTAAAAGTAATGACGGTTCAGAGGTAGAAATAAATTTACTTTCAAAAGAAAATAAATCATTAAAGACAGAAAAGTAATGAATAATTATAGGGCGAGTATTGATGGTTGGTTTAATTCCCTTTGTTCCAACCACTCACATCTACTTATCTCGTATATTGCTCGCCCTCCACACTTACCAAAGGACTCAGAAAATGCTTGATATACAGAAAATATACCATAAGTGGTTGCAAGATGGTAATGACTTACATTATAAGAAAAGATATTTGGGTCATGAAAAATGGTTTCATGGTTCCGCAGCTGGTATGTGCATGAGAAAACATTACTTTCAGCACGTTGTTGGAGCGAAGGCTAAGAAGATTGATGATGATACTATGAGACTATTTAGATTGGGAGATTTGGTTCATGGAGATATTCAAGATGCTTTAGTCGAGTATGCTAGTTTAAATGGCTCTAGAATACTTATAGAAAGAGAGATTAGAATACCTGAGGTAAATGTAAGAGGATTCTTAGATGTTTTAATCGTAGAAGACAATTCTTTAATAGATATTAAAACTTGTAATGCATGGAAATGGAAATCATTATTTGGTCGTAAGCCTGATCCTAATGTACCTACAAATTACAATTTACAATTAGGTACTTATGGTTGGTGGTATGAGAATGAATATGGTGAAAGATTGAAAAAGCTTTCTTTGTTATACTACAACAAAGATAATTCAAGAATGAGAGAAAAAGTTATATCAACTTCTTATATAGATAAGGCAAAAGAATATTGGTATAAAGTAAATGAGACGTTTAAAAAAGGTAACCCTCCAATAGAACTTGGTGTTGCTCCCGCTTATAAATGGGAGTGTAACCCCAAGTATTGCAGTTTCTATCAAGTTTGTGGTGGAGGATATAAAGAAAAAGATAAAGGAAGTGACTTATGAACGAAGCAAAACCAGACTGGGATAAGATTACAGAAGGCAAGATAAGACATGGGGTCGCTGTAGCTTACATAGAAGAAGGTAAAGAACTAACTCCAGATAACATGAAAGATATGGAGAAGTGGGTGCAGTTTATTATACATGGTTATGATGGCATAAAAGGTATGCTAGATAAAAAGAAAGCTATGGATGATGGAGAACTCAAAGAAAAAGTAACCAAAGTGTTCGAGGGTAAAGTCGTAAACCAATCTGACGAAGACTACATAAAAGAAGAAATAGAAAATGCAGTTAAAGGTCTAGGTGCTCAACACAAAAATAAGGTAATGTATCAAATGAAAAACGGAACAATAACCCTAGACAATCTTCAGTCTTGTTTAGATCGAATAGAGGTATTAAAGAAGTCTTAACATGAGTGAAATAGGGGATGCATATTATCCAAGTGATCTTGGAGAGGGGAGAAAGACCCTACCTGCGGGTAGGTATACAGCTTCTATTGTAGGCCTAGAGCTTTCTAAAAATGTTAAGTTTGGTAATTACATAGCTGATATTTTTAAGCCTGAATACTTAATAGATCGAACAGAACACCCTGAATATGAAGATTATATGGTAAAGGACAATGGCATATTTAGATATAAGGAGGTAGAGGGTATGATGTACAATCATAAGAAGAATTGGGGCTTTGCAAAATTCATTTCTACAATGAAACTCCGCAAACAAGATAGGGAGGGTAAGCAATTACCCTTTCTATACTTGGAAGACATTAAAGATTCTATTGTTATTGTAGATGTTTTTATGAAAGAGTTTATGAATGATCTGGATTCTGAAATTAGATATTCGGTAGCTAGAACGATTCAACTTCTGAAAGAACCTTCGGTACCCTTCTAATGGATATATTAACAAAGAGAGGTCAGAAGTCTTTAGAGTATGAAAGAAAAATGCTAGACATGATTAACTCTCACATATGCAAAGATCATAGTAAGGATTCTATGTTGATAGAAACAGATAAAAACATGGATGCTAAGGTAGATGGAATCATTGTGAAAGATAATCAAGTCTCAGGAATCTTTGAGTCTAAATGTAGGAATTTAAGCATGATGGAATTACGAAAATTTAATTCTTGGTTGGTAACCTTTGATAAAATTATGGATGGCAAGAAATTATCGGAGATGTTAAGAGTTCCCTTTGTTGGGTTTCTGTACCTAATTAAAGATAATATAGTAATGTATTGGAAAATAACAGATAAACATGGGAACTTTTTATTTGACTTTGACGTTAAGAATACAAGAACACAAAAAACAATTAATGGAGGTAGCATCGAAAGGACTAACGCTTACTTACCATTTAATAAAGGAATAGAATTACTATGAAGGAAATTATTTGTGTAGCTCAAGTAAGATACACGAGGCAAGAAGTACAAATGCATATTACTGCATTGAAAAAAATAGTTAAAGAAAAGTTAATAGGAATTAGAAAATCAACTTATCATAAATTATTGGCAGATATGCAAAGGATAGATCGTCAAATGTTAGACAAAGAGACAGAGGCCAATATCAATAGAAAAAATGGGGAACATATAATCAAAGAAGATGTTACTAATTTATAATGATAACAAACCACATATACCAAGGTAGTGTATTAGACCGAATAAAAGATGTAGAATCTAATTCCGTACAATGTGTTGTGACTAGCCCTCCTTATTGGGGTCTAAGAGATTATGGAACTGCTGAATGGATAGGTGGAGTTTCTAATTGTAGTCATAAAAGAGATTCTAAGAAGTCTGATAAAACAATTACAGGTCATATAAACTTTGATGAAATGGGTGGGGTTAGTGATGCTATATATAAAAGTAAGTGTAAAAGATGCGGTGCAATTAGAAAAGATTCTCAGTTAGGATTAGAGGAAACGCCTGAAGAGTATGTAGAAAATATGGTGAAAGTATTTAGAGGAGTTAAGAAAGTATTAAAAGATAATGGAACATTATGGTTAAATCTTGGAGACAGTTATAATAATACTATATCTACTGGCAATAGAACTTGGGGAGATGGTGTTGGGTCAAATAAGTATTATCAAAAAAAAGGTATTTTCCCTAAAAAAAGAAATAAATTATTAGGCTTAAAAGGAAAAGACCTTATTGGTATTCCTTGGCGTGTTGCACTTGCACTTCAACAAGATGGATGGTATTTAAGACAAGACATAATCTGGCACAAGCCTAATCCTATGCCTGAATCTGTAAAAGATAGATGCACAAAAGCACATGAATATATATTTTTATTAAGTAAGTCACCTCAATATTATTATGACTCAGATGCAATAAGAGACAAACCTCATTATGGAGAAGAGGTTGGAGCAAATAAAAGGTCAGTTTGGTCTATTAATGTTAAGCCATATAAAGATGCACATTTCGCAGTTTTTCCTGAGAAATTACCTGAGTTATGTATTAAGGCAGGAAGTAAAGAAGGTGATGTAGTTCTTGATCCTTTTTTTGGAAGTGGAACAACGGGTTGGGTGGCACAAAGATTAAAAAGAAAGTGGTTAGGCATAGAATTAAATTCAGAATATATTAAAATTGCAAACAAAAGATTTAATCAGTACGAATTATTTAAAGTCTAACGAGGTAATAGTATGCTGAGGAAACGAAATAAAAAGAACGGAGAAAAGGTTACAGAGTACTTATATGAATGTAATAGTTGTACGTTTATATATTGGTCAGATAGCAGGAAGTTATTTATGACTTGTCCTGTATGTATGAAAAAAAAACATAAAAGTAAAATGAGGTTATCGTATTGAAAAATCCAGAGAATGTAAGAAGAGGTAGAAGGAATAGACAACGAGGTGCAGAGTTACAAAGGTTGGCTGTTCGGATGGCTAAGGACTTAGGACTTGAAGCTCATAACAGAGATCGTGGAGGTGCACAACACGAACTAGGAGATATTGAAATAGAGAGTCGTTGGTATGGTTGCAAAAGAAGAACTAAAATTGCATCTTGGTTAAAGCCTGAAAAAAGTGAAGATGGTGTAGTAATCAGGGAGGACAGGGGGAAACCTTATATTGTTTTAGACTATGAATATTTCGTAAACCTATTATCTATAATGAAGGAGCTTGCAAATGATTAGCAATTATAAAAAATTAACAATAAAAGAAACTATTTCTTTTTACGAAAAACTTTTAAAGAATGAGATTATATCTGAGGGTGGTGGAGCACACAAAAGAATGGATCAGTTAAAATTAATGTTAAAGAATAAAATGGGGTGGGTTAATAGAAAATAAAAAAGAACATGACAATAAACAAAATCATATCTTTTGGGTTTGGCGACTAATTTTTTGTTGAACTCACCCTCTAACCAAAAAAGGAGAAAATCAGTATGGCTGATTATGAAGTAAAAGACCAGACATTCAAGCTCTGGAAAAACAAATACAAAGAAGAAGGAGATAAAAAACCTGACTATACAGGAAATGGTCTCTTCAGCGGAAAAACGAAAGACGTTGCTCTTTGGATTAATAAAGATAAAAATGGGAACAGATACCTATCTGGAACCCTAAAAGACCAGAAAAGTAAAGACGAAAGTCCATTTTAGGTCAGTAAAAAGGTAAGTAGCTTTAGAGGGGTTTAATTATCCCTCTAGGGCTTAATGTTTTAAAGGCATACTTTGTATTGCCTAATTTGTTTAACGGTTGTATTCGTTAGTATAGAGGGGGTTTTTTTAGGTCTTGTTTCAATTTTGTAGTAAAGCTAATAAAGTTTGTTCTTTTTCTGGATATTCCAATTATAATCCACAAACTAAAGAATTTGACAATGTAAAAAGAAATTTTTGTGGGATTGCTTCTAGTTTTGATACGTTAGTTTCTTCTCTTCCATCTTGTTGGTTGGAGATGAGTAAGTCTCAAAGATCAACCTATATTAAAAATAAAAATAATGAATATGCAAGTTTAAGTTTAAAAAGGAGAAAGTAATGGACATCATGGATGATTTTCAAGAAAGTAAAAGTTTAACTTATCATTGTATCAAAGAAGAATGTTCTGGTTTTTTTATATCAGAAAAAGGAACAAGAATACATATGGTTTGTAAGTTGCATGGAGATGAAAAACCAGTAATGAGATATGATGGTAAAAAAGAAAGTGATTTTGTAAACAACGATGATATAGGTGAAAATTATTTAACAGAACCTCAATCAAAAGAAATACTATCTTTAATATCTAAGTGTTTTAAAAAAACAATTACAGGAAATGATTACTTCACAGAACTTGCTCGATTTTGGAAGGAGAATGGATATGAAGAATTTTCAGAAGAGTGTTTGCAGAAAATTAAATAATTAATCTTCCCAAAATTCAGCGTAGGTTTTTAATCTTTCATCATGTCTTACCAGTCTTTTATATGCTGTTTCTCCAATTCTTTTACGAAGAACTTCTTTGCGATTTTCAAAAACTTCATTGTCTTTACCGGGTGCTATTTTAGATTTAGTTAATAACCTTTTTCCAAGAATAGATGACCTTGCACTAGAAACATCCTTTCCTGTTAAATCTAATGCTTTCATTATATGAGCATCTATTGCATTAACATCTTCACTATTTCTAAGAGAAGAATATGCTTTTTTCATATTTACTCTAAAGTTTTTAATTTCATCGTCAATCTCACCTGTTCTATACCCACCACCATATTTATTTTCAAATTTCCATCTGTAATAAGCTTTGATTGCATTATCGTCTTTTAGAGTTTGATCATTTCCAAATCCCAAAGCAGTAGACATCGTTCTAAGACCTTTATTTATAGGAAAGTATCTCTTAGCTACTTCTAAGAATCTTTCTTCAGCCTCCAGATAAGTATATTTTCCTTTTCCTGAAGCAGCATCAGCAATCTCAGTAACTACATTAATAGGAAAGAACACATCCCAAGGGTTTTCTGATAATTTTCCATTAGCAGTAGATTGCATAATAGAGCCGATAACTCCTCCTACTGCTGAATAAGCATAAGACTCAATAGCAAATCTAAAAGGATTCTCTTCTATTTCTTTAATTTTTATATCAAGATTATCTTTTCCACCATAAACAAAAGCAAGCATGAGTTGAGCTGCGGAACCTGAAATCGCTGTTCCCAATATTTCACTTGCCATTAAAGCGTTTACGTCAACAAATTTTTTATAGTCCCCTTCTCTTTGAGCTTCTTTAACTACCTTACCATAAGTCTGAACTGATTTTGAAAGAGATCGAATTTTCATTTGAGAGTATTGCTCAAAAGCAGTAAAACCTTTAAAATATTTACTGTGTTGCAACCTAGATTGCTCCCCTCCTCTTTGAGCACCACCTGTTAAATATGCAGGTGCCCTTCTAATTAAAGAGTTGTAAAGTTCTTGAGGTGCCTTACCACTTCTCATCAATTCTGCATTTTTTGGTGAAAATCCCATGTCTTCCATAAGTAAAGCATCTTTATAGGTTCCTTTGCCAGCCTTAAACTTTTTAACATTTTCAACATAAGTATATCCAGCAAGAAGCTCTTGAAACTCGTTTGCTTGCTTGATACCAAAAACCCTTCTAGATACTTCCGTTGTAGCCCTAACAAAAGAACTTACTGGCCTATTGGGATCAATAGAAATATTAGCAATGTCAACGGTAATAGCTCCTTGCTTTTCCAGCATTGCCTCTATTGCTTTTTTATTAGTCGTTAAGTCAAAAATATTTTTCATCAACGGAAGCATCCCAGAATGTTTTCTTATATTTCCTAATGGCTCAGGAATATTAGGGAATATAGAGCCTGAAAGAGTAGAGTTTCTTATAATGCTCATTGAAGCATTGTAAGCTCTTGTCACCCTTGATCCTGTACCAACAGACAAAACAGGTGCTTCTACAGGAGTTCCGCTTATTGCTCTTATTGCCTGATGAAAAACTATTGGATTACCACCTTCCGAAGCTATTTGTTCCTTTAATTGATTGATAATACTACTCTTATCTATTTCCTGACCAAAAACTTTAACAACTGAAATTCTATTTGATCCTGTTTCAGCTAATCTTCTAGAGTATTCAAAGGGTCTATACTCAACAATAGGTACTATATCTCCATTTATTTTAATAGCATGAGGAATATCTTTCCATTTTCGGCTATGTTCAGCTTGAGTAGTTCTTGTAGGGGTTGATTGGTTGAGACTAACTTCTCCTTTTACATTGTCAGATAATTCAGAAAAGTACTCAGCAATAGACTCCTTAGATTGTCCTGTTGTTTTAGAAAATTCATTTATTAATAAATCAAATTCAGGACTATACTTCCCTCTATTAAGCAAATCGTAAAATTCAGGAGTCATAATTCTAGGTGCAATATTTCTACCTGTAACTTTAAAAGGTCTTATACTTCCATCAGGGGCTTCTTGCATAATATTGTTTCTTTCAAAAATAAAACCTCTTTTTTCAATTACATCTTTTATTCTTTCCGATATTTCAAGCTCTCTACCTTTAAGTTTTAGCTTTCCTTCAATTCCTAAATGAAGTCTATTCATTAAAACTTTTTCACCATTAATAGTTACCTCAACAAACTTAGCCAAATTCATCGCATCTTTACCTGATCCACTTATTTTTAATGCAGGATCAAGAACATCAGTTAATTCACCATATGTTTTTTTCTCTAAATCTACAGCTTGTCGAAGTTTTTCTGAAGCTTCTATAGAAGATGGAGTACCCATAGCTTTTACACGATCTACCATATCACTGCCTACCCAATTTAAAGCACGAGAAACTTTACCTTGGAATTTAGGAGGTAAGTCATTAGGTATTGTTTTTACACTGATTTTTTCTTTTACATTTTCTTTATCGAGCCTTTGCATTGCATTATTATAAAGTCTATCTATTTCAACATCACTATATTTACGGGGTGCTTTTTCTTTTTTTCCAAATAGTTGCCTTATAAGTCTAGGACTAGGAATACCCATAAATGCTTGTAACTCAACACCATTTAATTCAGCATTATTTCTTAAATCTTCCTTTAATTGCTTTGTTTTTCTGTTAGAAGCTTCTAGTCTAATTCTTTGAGATTCAGTTAATTGGCTTTGCTTTAAAGTATTTTCATTTGCCTTTAAAGTTAAATCTAAGTCTGTAAATTTTCTTTGAATTAAAAATCCATCTATTTTCATCTTACCTTCTAGCTCACTAACCGGTTTTAAATTCTGTTTATTAACTTTTTGTTTGGTTACTTTTTCAGGAGTAAACAGATTTCTATCTGTTAACTCTTCAATACCTCTATTGCTTTCAACTTCAATAATATTTGTATCTTTCCCACGTTTAAATTTTTTAATTTTTACTGGGGTTGTGGATTGATTTACAGAAACCCTATCTCCTATCTTAACATTATAATCTGCAGGGTTACCATCAACGTCTATTCCAGTTACTTTTTTCTTGTTAGTCTTTATTATTTTTATTGATTTTTTTTGTACATCTTTAGCTTTCTCAATAGCTTGTATCTCTGCTACTGCCTTTCTACCAGCATCTGCTGGGTGAAAAGGAACTTCTCGCATAGGGTCTGATTCAAACTTTCGATTAAAAAAATCTCTTTCTTGTAATGTTTTATCGAGGCGTTCTTGCTCAGACCTTGACCTTCTCTCCATTTGCAATCGAACTTCTTTCGTGCTTGGAGTTGTCTTAGGTGTCAATGATTTATTTATTTCAGCTTTACTTACACCCATTTCATTTAATTTAATTACTCTAGAGTCTATTTTGTTTTGTAAATTGTCTAATAGCCCTTGATCAGCACCTGCTTTTTCCAACTCACTTATTTGCTTAGATAATTTATTTACTTGAAGATTTAATTGAAGTCTTTCGTTATTCATCGTTGGGTTTCTAAGGATTTCTTGAGACTCGACACCTGCATCCCTTAAAACAATTTTTTGCCTTTGCTCTGCTTCAGATTGAGAAAAACCTTGTTTCTTTAAATTCTCTATTATCTGAAGGTCTTCAACTCTTTTTAAACCCGGCTCAATAGGTTCTCTTGCACCCTCTGCGACCTCATACTCTGCAATCCTTTCTCTTATAGTTTTTTCAGGTATCTTACCCTCTATAGCAAGTTGTACAGATGTCTTTAAAATTTCTCCAACTTTATTTAAAACTTCATGTGGGGGTTTTCCAGTAGACTCAACTATTCTTTCAGCTTCAGTAGCAACAGACTTCTTCATAAATTCAGCCTGCGATGGTGTTAGTGTTTTTAAAAGCTTTAACCCTATTACGGTTCCAGCCGCATCAAAATACCCCTCTTTTGTAATTTGTTTCCCCGCCACAAGAGGGCCAACTGTTCCAAGTCCAACAATTTCTCCAGCAAATTCTGTTGCCCTATCTACTAAGGGAATTTTTGTAAATTTGCCCGCTACTGATCCAGCTAATCCAAGCCCACTGGTAAAGCTTCCAACTATAGCACCTTTTATAGCGTGTTCTACAACTTCGATAGGGTCAACAGAGCCAGTCTCCTCTATCTGATCAACAATACTTCGACCTGCGTCAAATGCAGCAAAGCCACCTGCTCCTCCCGTAACTGTTTCTATTGCATTTTTAACATGGACTCTCACTTGAGGTAATGGTTTGTTTGTTACCCTAGCAAGTTTGTTAGCAATAAAATCACCCGCTTTACCAACAGATTTTAACTTTTTAAGTTGACCTCCACCCTTAAATAATAAAGCATCAGCAGGCATTAGTAATGACAAGGCACTAGCTGTTAGTAACTCAAATCTACTAGCACTAAGAAGATTAGGGTCTTTTTGAAGTACCTCTTGATAAATCGAAACGTCAGTAGGTTGATCTAAACCAAAAATACGAAAAAGAGAACCTGTTATAGATGTTTCCATTGCATTCTCTACAATCTCTGATGGTAGCTTTAAATCACTTCTTATTTTTTTATAAGCATCAAAATCACTTAACCCTTTCTTTTTTTCTTTAGCTATTTCTTGTTTAAAAAATAAATAATTTTGAGCTTTAGCCACTTCCTTTGAGGATATTTTTTTACGATCAGGTCTCTTGGGTTGTTCAATGCCGGGTATAGCAGATAAAGGAATCCCCATTACATTTTGCGAGTTATTAGCGAGTGCCTCAACTGGTTTTTCATTTTTTAAAGCAGAAAGAACATACTGAGGATTATCTTTATTCATTTCTAAAGACTTTATAATCCTATCTAAATTAGTTTCTACTCTAGGATTTTCTTGATTTTCTGTTAATAATTTTTTATTTTGATTTACGACCTCTACAAAAGATTTTACCTCAGGACTACCCACATCTAAACCAGAATAATTAGAATAAAATAAAGCTGGATCATTTTTTGATACTTTTAATATATTATCAATAATACCTTCGCCTACTTTCTTACCATTATCCAAATCTTCAAATTGCAATAAGGACTGACTTCCAGCCATTAAAGAACCGCCCATTCCTTTTATTCTTTCTAAATTACTTTTTTTCCTTGGGAGGTTGACACCATAAGGATTATTAGGGGCAATGCTATTTTCCTGCTTTGCAACAGATTTATATATAATATCATTATAGGAAGGTTGACCTAGAGACTCATCAGGGTCAATAAATACATTTTCAGGTTTTACAGCAGGAGCCTTGGAAGAAACTTTTAACTCAAAGCTTTCGTAATCACCTATATCTAATTTATTGCCAGAGGAAACAAAATCGTAAAACTTCTTACGGGAATTAGGATTTCCCATTTTAGTCTTAAATGTATTAAAATCTCCAATTTCATACTCACTAGAAACCCCATCGTAAAGTTTTCTTAAAGATTCTAGAGGCATTAATATTCTATAATTTGCTTATTACTTTCCAATGGAGAAAATATTTTATCTCTTAATAAGTCTATATTTCTTAATTGTTCTTCAAGTTTATTTTTTTCTTCTAATGTAATATCATTTAAGCCAAGTACATTTTTTCTTTTTCTAGGATTTAATCTGTCTTGAATCATTGCATAGCTTTCATTTAACTGACCAAGGGTATACTTTTGGCTACTTGATTTCTTAGGCAAGGTACTCGCAAAAACTACATCATCTTTTGTATCTTCAGTTGCTTTTCTTTCCGCTATCTCAGAGTCAGTTAAAGCTATATACTCTTTTGTTGTCGGATTGTACATATTTCTTTGTATTGTAGATTTAGTACTTCTAGTAGGGCTGATAGACTCTAAAGCTTTTACGGGGTTAATCTTATAAAGGGAAGTCAATTCAGGCACTCTAAGATCATTTGGATTGTTTTTTATAAAATTTTCCACTTCTTTAGAGGATGCTATAGGAGTTAAAATTTTAATTTTTTCATTAATCTGATCTACTCTGTTAGGATATTTGGAAATTTCAGGAGATAAAAGAAGTTCTCTTAAACTTTTAATTTCTTTAACTGGATTATTTATGTAATCAATGTCTTCTCTATTCAATAGATCATTAAAAGAAGACTCATCTTCTTTAATCTTGGTACCTATAGCTTTTAGTCTTGGTATATTAGAAGTAGCATAGGCTCCAGCTCTAAGTGATTCAGGTAAAAGTTTTATTGCATCTACCTCAGATTGGTACTCTTTTTGAGTTTTGGATTCGTTATCTAACCTTGTTTGCCTCAAAATAGAATTGTTGTATCTTCTTTCTTCAAGCTTTTGCTTATTAAGTGTTAATTGATTTTGTTGATACTGATTAATATATCCGGGTAGTTGATCTAAAAAATCAGCTAAAGGTGTTTCATACTGACCGGGAGCCATTCTTTGTCTGGAACTGTATATGCTTCTTTTAGCCATTAATTAACCTTTTTAAAATCTACATCTACTTTACTATAATCAACTGCTAAGTAGCCATTATTCATTTTGAAGGAAGCCCAAGGAACTTCTTGAGCCATAACTCCTTGGTAAGTTTCATCTCTATAAGACTTGTCTTTATATTTGAAATTGTAAATATTTAAACCTTGAATAGATTTTCCTATTAAATGTATATCCTTTTTAAGTCTTAAATCGCTATAATGCCTTCCTCCTGTAGAACCACGCCCTCGAGCCTGATTCTCAAGATATAATTGCCTAAGAGCTTCAGGGTCATATTCATCATATTCAACCCCCAATCTAATATCTTCAGCTATTTGCCTCTGTACATCTCTTGCAAATCTAGATTGCTCAGATTCTATTTCACTCTCTAAACCCTGTTGACTTTGACTTAGTAGCCTATTTACCATTGACTCTTGAGCACCAAACCCTGATCCACCTTGGCTAGCTATTCCCTGACCACCAGTCATACCTAATAAACTTTCAGATATATCTTGAGTAGCACTCTGTATTCGAGTAGGGTCAAAAGATTCAAATAAACCTAATTGGTCTGAACTGGGCATCAAACCAGATTCTTTAAAAACATCCTCTGCTGTAAACCCACCATACTGATAATTCTGCACTTCACCACCATCTTCATATTGAAGAGAACCTCCACCAACAAGAGGCATTGAATAATCGGTACTACTTAAATAATCTGGCACCTCCTGCAAAGGATTGTATTTAGGACTCGAAAATATTGTTTCTTTATCAAATAAGGGGGTATAGTCAAAGTCTGTAGCTATAGAAGGTTTTAATAAGTCTATTAATTTTTGTGCCTTACTACTCGCATCCCTACCTATTTCAGCCCCTTCTACGCCAATTCTTCCTGCTTCTAAAAGTTTATTATATTCCCCTAACGATATTGCATTTGATAAACTATCTTGATAAGCTTGCTCAGTTACGTCTGTTCCCGCATCCAATAAAGATGTATCAAAATCAGAAACAGGTAAATCGCTTAATATCTCAGCGTTTGCGCTATCAGGTATTAAAAAACCTGAATCGTTTGGTGTTATTCCAGATGCATAACTTACACTATCAGAAAAAGGTATAGAACCAGCTTGTAACTTTTCTCCAAACTTTCCAGCTTTACCATATATACCACCTCCCGGTGTAATCCCTGCCGTAATACCAGTTTTTAAACCTGCTACCCCAGCCCTTTCTAACATTCCTTCATTATAATCGCTACTAGCATCTTCTATATCCCTAAAAGACTTTTGACCAAATACTGTACCTTCTGTATCTACTTCTGTAGCTTTACCCGCTCCTAAATATTCACCAGCACCTTTACCTAGAGCTGAACCTATTCCAGCCATAATAGGAATACTAACACCCCCTGTAAAAGGAGCAAGAGCAGCTCCTAAAAGACCTCCACCAAAACTACCAATACTACCAAATAGACCACTTCTCTTTTGCCTCTTGCCCTCGTCTTTAGCTAGACTATCTAATCTATCTTGATCTGACCTCATCTGTAAGGCTCTGGCAATAAGAGGGTTTACGTTACCACCAGTTTGCATCATACCCATAAGGTTGCTTTGCTCACCCATGTAGTAACCAGTGTTGTTTCCAGTGGAAGGGATTGGGTCATAGCCCATGCTTTTATTTTTATTAGGGTCGTAATTCATAATAAAATTCCTTTGAATTTAATATAATTTTAACTATATAATATATGTTTATATTTGTATTTCAGTTCTCCATACAGAAGTAATATACCAATCATGGTTTGTTCCTACTATATCACCACCCGTTGCTTCTATGCTTAATCCACATAACTTTCCAGATTCTATTGTAGGGGAGACATCAAAGTCAGATGTATTTAACTCAAAGTTTGTATCGCTTGCAATAGCACCTAATTCAGAGACATCATACACCGCAGTTGCAACAACATCTTCAGTGTTGTCAGCATCTTCTTTTTCTACTCTTATGGTAACATCATTAGAAGCAGTTAGGGCATTTGCTCTTATAATAATTTTATGCAATGTCATTTTAAAAGGAGTTACAAAACCAACCCTATGGTCATCCATACTAGAACTTTCCGTTGTACCCCACCAAGGTATATAATGCTTTGCAGTTCCTATATCGTCTTCAAAATTATGCATAAATATTCTGTAGTCTGTAAAAGACTTACGATACTCAAGTTTATTTACTATTAATTTATTATCGACAACTTGATTTCCACTACTTGTCATATCTGATCGAAACAACTGGCCTCTTTCTTTTCTGTATCTAGATAGTAATCCATTTTTATTGAAATATAAAACCTCCTGACCGTCTCTCATAGATTGAGGTGAAGGTTGAGACTTTACTACCCTAATTTTATCTTGTTTCTTACCAGACAAGTACCGAAAAGACCTGTCCACTACACACCTTTTCTATAAATCGTCCGATACTCAATACCTATATCATTTATATAAACCCCACGAGCATCACTTGCTGTGTCTAATTTAACAGATATTTTATTACAAACTACAGGTGAAGAAGGAGTTAGTTTAACAACAGACCAATTACTAGCAGAGGTTGCAATGGTTCCAGATAAAGCGTGAGAAGTTCCATCTGACTCTACTAATGTAAATTTATTGGTAAGAGCACCACTAGACTTATAAGTAATCACAACAGAATACACTTTTTTTACTTGTGAGGGATCACCAAAATCTATGTCTTTTGTTTGAAACTCTATATTGTCTTGAGTAGAAACAACAACCCTGTACAATTTGTATATATCTATAGAGCTTCCAGAATCGTGAGCTATTAAAGTGTTATTATCATGGGTATCTACAGAGTTTGTCAATCCATCATTTGATTCCAGAACAAAGTCTTCTATGTAAGTAAAATTTCCCTTTTTTAAATCACACATATAAGCATCACCTTTATTATCAAGACTCTGAACTACGAAAATCATCGACTCTTGTTGGTCGTATATAATACCTGTTGTGCTACTAATAAAGATAGACCAGAGAGAATCTCTTATTTTATCTTTTTTTAAATTTATAATAGAAGAGCCATCGTATAAATATAATCCTTGTTCATTAGCCCATACAATTCCATACTGAGTTTTTTTTACTGCTTCTGGGTGGCTAACTCCTTGATATTGACGACTCTCTTCTAAAAACCAATTAACATCGTCCCCACTAATATTTATAATATCTAAACTATTTCTCTTATAAGCTAATAGTCTATCTGCATACGCTTCAATCGCAACGTATACATCAGCATCTCCCTTAGAAGTTTCTATAGAATTACCTGAAGGAAATGTATCAAATCTGTGAGGCATAGAATACATTATTCTATCCGGATACGATCTTAATGTAGACCTTAATTTTTCCGAACCTGTGTTTTCATCCTTCATTGTGACGTTACAAACAAACACCCTGTTATTTGAGACAACCGAATCTTTCCAATGCTCACCAGAATCTCCTAATGCATTACTAAATACACTAGAGCTATAACCATTTATAACTTCATAAGTAATAAAACCCAATTCCCTAACTCTAAAATTGGCAGATGCAGCAGTTGTAGGGCAATTATAATTAGAACTTCCAGCATCATCCCATGGTGTGTATTCGTCAGAAAGTTTTGTTCTAGCTCCTTTTGTCAAATGTATATCTAACAACATAATATATTCAGAATCATCACCTTGTTTTCTTATATAAATTCTACCACCAGATATTCTTGGGTCGTAAGGAGATGTAGCACCAATGTTTAAAGAAAGAGCTCTAAATTCGTTTTCCTCAGAAACTGTATGTGTGTTTGTATATGGAAATGGTAAGGATTCTTGATTATCATCATAAATAAAAGTAGATGCCAATTCATAAACTCCTGACTCTATCAATCCATCCTCATCTGTTTCTGTAGCAATAGCTACTACAAATCCTGTCCCTGCGGTAGGATATGTAGATATAGCACCAGTAGTCGCTGAAGTACTAGCTAATGTTAGTGAGGTAGGAATAGCAAGATCATTGTCTTTTGCAAAATAATTCATATAGGAATTAGATTCATCCAATGTAGAAGTACTATCTTGAAAATGTTTTCTCTGTATCCAACCATACCATTGTATCTTAGAGCTATTCTTATCAGCAGTGTCGCAACACCTAATAGATTCTTCTGATTTGTAGTACTTTACCTTTGAGGGAATGTCTGTAGCTGTACTTCTCAATGTAATTACATTGTGTGTATAGCTATTTGCAGAGGTTGAAAAAACATCTATGTTGTGAGCTGCTGGGTCGGCTAACAATATAACATTATCACCGGGGCTAAAACCCACAAGGGTTAAATTAAAATGCTTTGCCGTAGTGCTATCCAACCTAACGATTAAACCACGATCCAATATAAGTTCTTTTCCACTATTAGCACTATCTACAATTCTATACACTCCATTAGAGCTACCCCTAAGCATACCATCTGAAAAACTCCTTGAGGTAGTACTTGTGTTTCCAGTAATTGTAATCAGGTCTCCTATAGAAAAAGATGAACCTAAATCTTGAACAACTCCTCCAGATAAAAGCTTGAGCCTATTATTAACAGCGGAAACACTCCTACCACTTCCATCTTCCTGATATACAAAAAAACCATCTTCACTACCACCAGAATCATCGTTTGTACCTGTAAACGATACTGTAGTTGAGTCTCTTTGGTGGTCAGTCTCAAAAAAACCTAATCCATATCCGGGTTGTATTGTAGTTATTTCATCATTGTTATAAGCACTAATTTTATTATTAGAACTATCTGTCATAATATATGGAGGTTGAATACCCCCATATACATTAAACATTACATTCTTAGCATCTTGTACTTCGTTATCTTTAATATCAGCGGCATCTTGCAGATTGTTAATCCCACCGCTGAAATCATTTAACTTATATATTCTTTTTGGCATTGATTTACTTCTTTTTAAATACGCCTGCTAACAAATCAGTTACCACATCCATCATTTCTTCAAAGAATTTTTGTTCTTTTTCTTCCCTAACAAATGGTATGTTTATTTTTTCATTCATTTTAGTAGCCAACATATCAGAGAAGTCATCAGACTCCATGTGCTTCATTGCTTCTTCTTGCATCTTTTCTGCTTGCTGTTCAGCAAGTTTAACTAACATTGATTTTATATCCATTACACGAACCTCATTATTATGTTTATCATTATTGGAAACGCAACTAAAGCAACTCCACCCCATGTCTGTATCTTCGCAATATTCACTTCGTGCCTGTCTACTTTTCCATTTAATCTACCTAAATGACCTTCTATTCTATTTAATGTAGAGTAAATATTTTTTAATCTTTCATCGTGCCTAGTCAATATTCTAATTAAATCTTGATTATCCATTCCTACCATTTCCATTCATACGACTCATTATGCCATCCATCCTTGAAAGTTGTTTTTCCAAATCTGCTATAGATTCCATAGTTTGTTCATATCGTCTATCTCTTACTGCATCTGATTCATTCCATCTACTAATAAGCTTAATTATCATTCCTTCCATATTGTTAATACTTTCAGATTGACCTTTGTTTTCCACTTCTAAATCTTTTAAAGACTCTTGTTGTGCTTCTGACTTTTTAGATAAACTCATTACTAAATAAACAAGTAATAATCCGCAAATTCCTATCATGCCTGCCTCAGCATATACTGCCATAAAATCCATTACTTCCTCCGCTTTTTCCCCCAACTCATCGGATTGAGGTTTATTTCTTTTTCATAAAACTTTACTTTTTCTGCCAACTCTTCTCTTTCAATCCTTTCTTCCACGATATGTTTATCAAGTAAACTCCCAATTCGTTTATCCGCATTAGCCAGATTACTTTCAAGTGTTTCCAGTCGAGTCTCAACCCTATAGTAACCATAGACCAAAGCACCAATAAGGGCAATGCCTTGAAATATCCATCTGATATTGATAGAAATAACAGCATTGTCATCGACAATAGAGCCTCGGTAGCTTCTAGCTGTTTTGACTTCCTCACTCATTTCTTCCTTACTACTTCCCATCTGTTGTGGGTAAAACACCACATATCTCTATTAAGCCTTATATTATCTGAGTAAAAATGTGATGTAGAATCTTGGTCTACCACCTCAACAAAAGTATACATTGGATTATCCATGTCTGCATCAATTCCCATAACTGTCCAACCGTTTGAACAACTACTTAACATAAGTGTAGTAAACATTAATATTATAACTCGTACTGACAACTTCAAAATCTCCATTTTTTAATTTTATTATTGTATTATTCATAACACCATCCATAAAGCCATTGCTGTCTCTACAAATATATCTGATAAAGTATTATAAGCCCACTTTTCTTTAGTCCCGTAAGGCTTGTAATT
>Ga0209337_1000322_pt1 | contig 37625 bp, 47 predicted proteins | sample LinPmetageLP53_FD_184044 | JGI IMG/M metagenome (GOLD analysis project Ga0209337, IMG submission 184044) | Marine viral communities from the Pacific Ocean - LP-53 (SPAdes) (version 2) | ecosystem: Environmental > Aquatic > Marine > Oceanic | place: Pacific Ocean | collected 2010-02-08
TTCCTACCATAATCATAGTAATGTTTGTTGTGTTTTTTATCTTCCTTGGCCACGATATTTCTTTTTAAATTTAGTTTGACTTCTACTTGCGTTCTTGGAGTGAACTCCAGGTCTTTTCTTATTTCTTCTAGCTCTAAATACGTAAGATTTTATTGCCATTAGTCTAGTTTGGTTTTATAATGTTCAACAATTTTATTTAATTCTCTTTTATAAAACAAATCAAATTCAACTAATTCTATATTACCTGTATCAGGGTTTAGTTGTTTTGGTTGTGTTTTCTCCCAATAGACATATAACACAGCTCGTAATCTTTGACTAGGAGTTTTGTTTCCAAATTCTGTAGACTCATGTTCTACTATTTCAGTAGCTTTTTCTACTGCTATTTTTTGTTCTTCGTTAACAGGGTATGGTGATAATAATACATATCCTGTCTTTCTATTCATCTGGAATAGATTTACCATAGTTTCGTTTGATAGTTCAGGAGTTCCTATATGAATCCTTAATGAGCCATCGGCAAGGGTAGATATTTTTTCTACCCCGCCTTCAAATAATACTGATTTAGATTTTGTCATGATTTTCTAATATATGAATTGTTCTTTCTGATTCTTTGTCAAGAGGGTCAAATCCAGCTCCAGGCCAGTAATCATTCTCTTCACAATATTTGTATACCTCTAATTCATGGTTATACATATCTCTACCTTCGTCTATCATATCATCTCCCATCTCAAATATATTAATAGAAAATGGTGGAGTTTTTTCTACAGCTATTATAATAAATCTATAAGCTTTAACAGCATCCATATAATAAGCAGCTTGTTTATGATACTTGTATTTTCTTACAGACCTCATAAAACCATTATATGAAGCGTCTTGTGTAGTTTTAAGGTCTATTATCATACCATCCCTATGGTAGTCTAACATACCCTTACAATTTAAATTATAATGTTCATTGTGCCATTGTATGATTTTTTCTGGTTCTCCTTGTTGTAATAATGTCTTTATTGTTTTATCGTTAAAAACTCTTAAAGTTATTTCTGTTATTAATTCATAATCAGATTCTGAAATTACAGTTTTAAACATATGTTCTTTAGAAAATTCTGCATAATCCTCTTTACCTTTTTTAGTTCTTTTATCAAACTTTGGTGATATTGCATAATGTTTTAGAAATTCTTGAGGCTGTAATATATCCATATGTATAGCAGAACCTAATTTCATAGCAGGAGTAGCAGATTGTGGGTTATCTTGTCTAAATCTAAAGTATTCAGGAGAAACAGAAATATTATTTAACATACTATTAGATATGTATTCTGTATCATTGTAATAATTAGAATATGTTAAATCGTTATTTAGTAACTTCATCAACTTTTTCTTCTTCTTTTATGTCTTCTGTTCTTTTATCTATATCCATCATGTTAGCTAATATTTGACTAGCATTAGGTATTCTCATAGCATATTCATACATACTTTTGTTAAAGTTTTTTATATCTTCTTTGTCAAGAGCTTGATTATTCCAAATCTTATGAACCCATGTAAGCAAAGCTACTTCATGAGCTCTAATGATTTCACTTAAGAATTTAATAGAGTCCTCTATTTTTGGGTCTACCATGTAATTTTTACCACCTATTTTAATTTTGGTTTTAGATGATTTTTTGATTTTTTTTGTTGTTTTAGCCATTTTGTTCTAAATTTATTAATTGTTTGATTAGTTTTTCGTTTGATTCTATTTTCTCTTTTAATTTTTGATTATCTACAAGAAGTTGAGAATACATATCTATATCTTCTTCTATTAAATGTTTATATGATTTAAATAAATTATTAGTCTTTTTAAACATTCTTTGTAAGTGAGGATAAACATCTAGATACTCTTCTATTTTAATAGTATAGTGTATTATAGAAGCGTGGTTTTTCTTCATTATTTTTCCTATTGCTTGCCATGTAAGTTTAGTTCTATTTCTTAAGAAAAAAGCTAGTATCATTCTCATTTCTACTAATTCTCTATTTCTTCTTTTAGAAAACAAAACACTTCTGTCTATATCATGTAGTTCACAATACTCATTTATAAATCTATTTATATAATATTCATTCATAATACTTTAATTGTTACTCCAGGATTTTCTTTATTATATTCATATTCTTCAAAAGACGGTATTATAAATAAACAATTATCATCTTCTATCCATCCATATCTTACCATTAAATCTTGTACTGTTTGAGCAGGATTAATATAATCGAATTTTCTTCTCGAGCTTCTATGAAATTTAAAAGATACTTTATAAGGTATTTCTTTATTTTCTATCATATTTAGAAACTTTTCTTTATTATTTACGTAATTAATTTTAGAGTTCTTTATATAAGTCATTACTGTCTTTGAATGGATTAGATATTTTCCAGTCCATCTCTTTCCATTTTTAGAACTTGGAACATTTCCTGATATAAAGATTTCTTTTTTCATAAAATAATAGAAAGAGCTACTTAGCTAAAACAAGTATTATGACCATTGGGTAGTCTAAAAAAGCCTTTCACTCTTTCCATTTTATTTAAAACGGCATATTTTCATCATCATCTTGAATAACTACAACATTGTTATTTTGTTGCCATGTTGAATGTAATGTAGTATATTTAATCTTATCTTCATTAGATAGTTTTTTATTCATATCTGGATTGTAAAGACATTTAGCTCCAGATTTATTGCTCCATCTATATTTTACAGATTCTCTAATAACAGGTTCTCCTGTATCTTTATTAACACTTATCCATTCTTCAGAAATAAATGTAATCATTACGTCCTTATCAATAGCTTCGTTCATAGCTTTAGAATCATCAGAAAAATCTTTAACTCCAGCGTTTACTAAAAAGTCTTTCATCTGTTTTTTCTTCCATTCTTGCGTAGATGGTTTATCAGTGTTTTTAACAGCCCACATTTGTACCCTACCACTTTTATTATCACTAACTACATTAAATGTAATAAATGGTGAGCCTTTATAATTATCAAGTAAATCTGATGTAGTTATACTTACAATTTTACATTTATAAGCTCCAGGGGTTAAATATTCTTGCTTGCCTTGTGGCTTAACAGATGTTGTGTTTAAATCAAATGGTAATACATTCATTTCTTTTTATTTTTTTGTTTTTGTTTAAATTTTTTCATTTCTTCTTTATGAACCTTATCTAAGGTTTTAGTTAAAAACTCTCCAAGTTGGTCATATGTAATTGAACCTGGTGTTTTCTTAAAAGGTATATCGTCTCTATTTTTCATTTTTACTATTTTTCCAATTAATATATTTTGTTAATGTTTCTCCGTCAAAGATAATCTTATTTTTCTCAGGAGCGTAAGGATATTCTTTACCATTGGTATGTTGTTTAGTAGCAATAGTTTGTATTGGTAATCTATATAAGAATCTACCTATACCCCATGATACACACGCTCTTTTGAAAGCGTCTGATACATGTCCTTTTTCTTTTTCTACATTAGATTCAGAACCTGTGTCGGATTTCCACACCCAACATTCTCCTTGAAATATACCTACCTTACAGAATAGTAGTCCTCCTTCTTCATAGAATATAGATTGCCAATTTTCTGGACCTATTACTTCGTCCAATAAGTCTTGGCAATCTCTAGCGTCTATGTAAGCTACACATGTAGCTTTGCCGTATCTCACTGATTGAACTCTCCACTTATATGGCAGTTCTTTCTTTAAATCTTCTAAATTCATTTTTGTTTTGTTTTCATTTTACTTAAATCTTCTTTTATTTTGTTATATCCTTTTAATGCTATTACGAATTTAACAAATCTTCTAATCAACACTGGCTTACCCTTTAAGATAAGTGTTATTGCTATTTCTTTAAATAATAAAGTTAATACATTACGTACAGTTTGTTTATCTATACCTAAATCATGAGCTATCTCATTAACAATCTTTTGAAATTTTCTTTTTTTCTTTATAATATCCATAAACACTTATTTATTTAAGTGATTGGCAAATATATAAATTATTTATTTAATGACAAAACTTTGTTAATAAAATGTTTTATACCGTAATATAAGATAACTGCTATACAAGCGTAACTAAGAATAGTGACTGATATATATATTAGTAGTACAGAAGCGGCAGCTCCGAATATTAGTTTGTTTTTGAATGTCATACGTTTTCAAATTTAGTTAAATTACTATTAAATTTCAATGGTATTTCTCCTACACCAATGTTTCTACCTTTAGCAAATATAATGTTAGCCATACCCTTAGTAGACTCTCCTTTATCATCATGTTCTATACCGTAATATTCAGGTCTATGTAATAATATAACAACATCAGAAGCTTGTTCTATTTCTCCTGATTCTCTAAGGTCAGATAAAGTAGGTTTACCCATAGCTCTCATTCCGACACCACGATTTAATTGTGATAAAGCAATAATAGTTATACTTAATTCTTTAGCTAAGTTCTTTAAGGTTCTAGTTACTTTACTAACCTCTTGTTCTCTAGTAGAGTTTTTATTATTATGAGAAACTAATTGTAAATAATCAACAAGAACTAACTTAACTTCTTTTTTACTAACATATTCTCTAACTCTATTTTTAAGATAGTTTAATGATGTTATATTACATTCATCAATACTAATAGGTAGTTTTTCTAACATACCTACCGCTTGATTTACTTTTAGATATTCATCTTTACCAAGTGTTCCATTAATAATATAACTGTTATTAACACCAGATTCCATAGATATCAATCGTTTTAGTAATTGATTACTACTCATTTCATATGAGAATATCACAGATGGAGTATTAGAATATTTACAAGCATTCAATAGTATAGCAAGAGCAAAGCTAGTTTTACCCATAGATGAAGCTCCACCTATGATTACTAAATCTGTTTCTTGCCAACCCCCTGTAAATTTATCTATTTTATCAAATCCTGTTGCAATACCTAACAAACCATCTGTTGACATTCTTTTATTAATATCTTTTAATGTGTCTTGTATCTGTGAAGATATATTATCTAATGTTTTAATTTTTACAACACTAATTTTAGATAAATCATTTTCAATAGAAGCTATGATATGATGTAAATTATCCTTGTTCATTATACCATTATCAATATTTTGAGCAATTGCTATTAATTTATTTTTCTGATATATATTATTTAAAGCTTCTATACAAGAAGTAGTGTTAGCTTCAAAATGTCCCTTTTGAACTATCATAGATAATGTATAAGCTATATTTTCATGGTTTTTCTTTAAAGCGTTTGTTAATGTAATTAAATCAATATTAGTTCCATTATTTTTAAATTCTTCTATGAGAGAAAATATTTCTTTATTTAACGGATATTGAAATAGTTTTTCATGTATTAATGATACATGTTTTTCTAAAGTTTCTGGAGACAATATAATTCTACCTAATAGAAACTCTTCTAATTCTTTTTCTTCCATATTTTAATTTTAAGAGGGTAAATATACTATAAAAAATTAAAAGGGGGTCAAAGACCCCCAAATAATTATATTAATCCATTTCAAAGTTAGGTATTAATTCTGTATATCCTTCAGGTATAGAATTTTCAACTGATATTCTGTGTCTTGCCCACGCTCCTATCCAATTATTATCTTTCCTGTAGTCTCCACCTCCTCTACCATTTCCTTCACAAGTTAATAGAGGTAACGGATGAACCTTCCATCCTTCTTTATCTTCAGGAACTATGTCTTTATCTACATAATCTTTATCTGTATGATTTACTATATATCTACCAGCAGATGGTCCATTATGTGGATTGACTTGAATCTCTTTAGCTAATGTAAATAAATTGCTTCCAGATGGTTCTTCATCTGCATAATCTCCAGCCCATACAAATGAATGTTTATACCATTCTCCTTCAGGAGAAAGTAAATCTTCTGCTAGTTCTACAAAATCATTTGATATGTAACTATGTTCCATTAATTTTGACATGTTTCCATAATCATGTGAGTATAGCGATTCCATTTTATCCACTGATGTCGGCTTATAATATTGTCCCATTTTATTTATTTATTTAATTATTAATTACCACCAAGAACTATAAATTACTTCATCTCCTTCTTCAATAGCTTGTTTAGCTTCTTCTATGAATTGTAAGTCATCTTCTTTCTGTTCTTTTAACTCTTCTTTGGTGTATTCATAAGAGTCCATTCCAAAGAAAAATCCTTCTGTTTCAGGTAGTTTTTTACTAAGTATATCTTTTTCTAAATTAGATATATCTTCTAATTCTAACGTAACTTCTTCATTGTTAAATGATGATTCGTTACCTGTTTTTTCTCTCCATAGTTGTTCCATCCAACCATGTAATCTATTATGTTTTCTCCAATAATGTAATTCCTCACTTATTCTTGGAGCACGTCTTGCTGCATACATATCTAATCCCATATTATTTATTCTTTAATATTAATATTATTTTTTTAATTTCATCTATTTCATCAGAACCGATTCTATCACTCCATTCTAACATTCCTTCTAGCATATGAATAGATATTTGTCTAGACTTTTTTTCAGTCCATACATTTATTGTGTGTGATATATGTCTCATGATTCATATTCATAATAGTAACCCTTTATTCTCTCTAATATGCCTCTGCCATTTTGTGTATGAAATCCATAGCTATGTGTATATAAAGATGGTATAGGTGTATTTTCTACTAATAAGTGAAACAAGTCCCACTCATTATCATGGTCCATATCTTGTTGTGTTTGATTTATAGCTTCTGCCATAGCGTACTCATCATGGTTACACTCGCCGTATGTTTCTGTTAAATATGTTTTAACTTCTTTTGCTGTCATAATTAATTAATTTATATTCTGAATAATTTACTTTTCTACCGAATCTATTTTCAGCAGTTTGCATATTTGTATCAATGATATATCCATCATCTCTCAAATTATATATGATAGCTGATAATCTTGTAGCTCCATATTCTTTAATTGCTTCCCATGATGTAATGGTACTATATTCATTAAGATGCCATAAGACAGCTTCATGTTGATTTTTTGGTGTATCTACTAAATGTGTCATATAATTATTTTTAGAATAATAAAGAGAGAGTATAGGCTTACCGTTGATTCACACTTATCTAAAACTGCTCACCGTATTCACAGTAAAGTACTTACGCGCTTTCCTTCAATAAGTGCATCCGTTTTTGACGGACCTTCTATAGTAGCTTCTAACTACGTGTATCGGGGCCTCATTTATGTCGCTCTATACTCTCTTTTTATTTATTGATTAATATATTTAATTGCTTCATCTAAATCTTCAAACCTTTTATGTTTAATAAACACATAAGGAATGAATTTCTTATATACATAGAATATCTTTCTCTCAGATTTTATATAATACTTTGATTTAGTGATAGTTACATCAATACTTAGAAAACATCTTAACACTCTTCTAATTACCTTCATTGACTAACCATTTAAATGCGTTATCATTCATTTTCTGACCTGAGCCAGTATACACAGATTCTTCTCTACCATGCTCTCTATTAGGTATAGATTTACTATGAGATGTATACTTAGTTACACCATTAAACAATCCCCATTTGTTGCGTCCAACTCTATTGAGTTCGCTTTCTACACAAAGTTGAAGGTCGTCTCTGATGTTTAACTTTCTAGTACTACAGTTGTCAGGCCATCCTTCTAATGTAGAGTCTATACCTGTCATATAATCTATAAATTTAAGGATTTCACTATGATACGTAGGATTCATACTCATCTCTTGTAACTGAGCAATTCTTTCTTCTTGTCCATCAAAGTTAAGAATTTCTGGCAGGCTATTTACTTTATCTTGGATAGATTGTTTATGAACATATCCTTTAAGTCCATTAGCGTTCATCCAAGCAAATTGATTCTGACAAAACACCACTTGATTCATAAATCCAAACTTTAAAGATGATGTACCATCATGAGAATTGATAGCATATACATATTGTTTAGTCTCTTGACCACCTATATGTACTGTGTTATCAGGCTTTTGCATTTGAACTAGTATTTTTCTACCACCATTAATTGGTACAGCTTTAGTAATTATTAAATCATTATTACCTGCAATTGATTGCATAGTATCTATGATTTTAGAGTTCTGTGTAGGAGTGTATCCTTCTTTAACTGTAGTAAATACTTCTCCTGTATCTTCACGAACTATACCAAAGTAGTCAGTGTGATGTAATCCATTGTTAGCACTAGGAGTACATTCGCCTGCATACATTAATCTTTCTTTAGTTACATTCCAGTTAAGTCCATTCTCTTCTAAAATTTCATTAGTTGATTTCATTTTATATTATTTTATTATTAAATATGTTCTTTACATTCAGGACAGATACGTATATCTTTTAATTCTCCTACTAGTTCCTCTCCACAACATTCAGAATAGTTTTCAAAGTAACAGTCATCACATATATCATGTCCATCAAATCTTTCTTTAGATTCGCATGATACACACCAACTTTCTTTATCAAACTCTGTCCTGTCGTTAATAGGGTTATTAGGATGTTGGTCCCAATACTTATCACTCACTGTCAGTAGGATTTTCTTCATTTTCTATTACTCTAAAGTCCTTATCAATGTTTCTAATAATATCATCATAGATACATTCATGATTTTGGAAGTTTAAGCTGTTTATCTCAACTTTATTATCATAGTCCATATGTAATTCAACTTCAAAGTCATCCTCGCTAAAACACAAACTGTCTATAGCTTCTCTAATAGTATCTTGTAGTAATTCATAGACATTTTCAGTCATAGTAGGTTTACCTATAACTTTTAACTCATGTTGAGTGGTTGATAATTCATTGTTTAACTCTTGTAGTTTTGTTTCTAATCCAGTTATTTTCGCTTCTAATATTTCTTTAGTTTCCATTTGATTCTATTTTATTATACATACAATATTGAAACAGTATTTCTGTTTCTTTAATTAACTGTTCTATAGTTAATTGTTCATAAGGAGAGTTCAAGGTGGCGACTATACGCGCGCACCTTGCCCTTATGTCTGATTTTAATTTTAACTCTTCGGTTATAATCATACTTGATATTTTTCTATTAATTCTTGTAATTTGTTTTGACTTGGAGCAGATTTTTTATGTCTGTTATTCCATTTTTCTATTACCTTATAATATCTTTTGATATATTTTCTTCTTGATTTCTTATACCAAGTATTTACAGCATCAACTTCATTCATTAAAGCAGTGTAAGTAGAAAATTTCTTTGTATCTCCATTGATAAAGGTTATACATAATTCTCTTTTGTCTGTACAACTAATTATACAGTGTTTGTTTGCTTTTCTAAATGAAGCATGCGCTACATCATAAGAAGTAATCTTTTTCATTCGTAATAGTGTTTTCAATTTTTTGATGTAATCATCAGATAATTCCAATTGCTTATTCATAAATATACATTTAAGGGGTTAATAATGTATATGAAATGAAAAGACGAAAGGAGGAACGACGCTTCGCAAGCAAAAGAGAGAGCCGTATAGACCCTCTCTTATAATTATTATGCAGTAACTTTATTCTTTACTGCTCTACTCTCTTTCTCAAAATCTTCACTGAATACATCATCAGCTAGAGATTGAGCATCCTTATGCCAGTATTCATCTAACACTGGAACATGAGAACGATTCTCTTTACTTGATGGTATAAACTTAATGTTAACCCATGAGCTTCCATTCTTATCTACTCTCTTGTTGTTTTGTAGAAAGTCTATAAAGTCTGGTAGTTTAATACCTATATTTATAACAGTTGTACCAGTCTTGAAAGTATGGTCGTTAATAAATAAGTTAGGAACTAGTGTAGATTGTGCTTTAGTAGTTTCTGCTTCTACTGTTTTTGTTGCTTTTTTAGCTTTTGCCATTTTATAATATTTTAAATTAATACTTATACATAACAAAAAAAAGAACCCAAAGGGTTCTCTTAATTATTTATTTAGTTCAACATAGAAATTATCATCAAATCGTTGATAACAATAACAATCAGAATGACATCCACATTCTCCTGTTGATTGAAATTCCATTTCTCTATCCCATTCTTCAGAGGCTAATTCTCCTTGAAATGGATTATGATTAGGGTCTTTCATTTCTCTTATGATTTTTTCTCTAGTAGTTTCTTTTGGTTGATTAATTTTGTCTTCTAAATCTTGTATTTTTCTCAACAATAGTTTAAGACAATTCTTAGCATGACTCTCAGTCATGTCATCTATATGAATTTTCTTGCCTTCAGCTGTTGTCCAGATGTAATTATATTCTTTCATATCTTTATTTATTTAATTAATATTTATATTAAATAAAAAAAGAACTCAAACGAGTTCTTCTAATTTACTATCAGCTATCTCTAACAGTTGCTCTGTTAAGCTACTATCTTGAAATAAGCCGTCAAATAAATCAATCATAGTATAGCATACTTTTGAATGACTTTCTATTTTAGATGAATCGATTACATTAATAATCTTTTCATACGCCTCTACTTTATGTAGTGATACTCTTAATTTTTCGTCCATATTATTGTATTATTATTTTTTTAAGTGAATGATATTTCTACTGTATTCATAATGTATCTTTTTTTATCTCATAGATAATTAACTCATTAATATTCATATCTAAACTATCTAATTTTTTATTTAGTTTGTTAAACTCTTCTGACCAATTTATTTGATATAAGGGATTTACATATAATGTATCACATGGTATAGTGTCCCAATGAGCATCAACTCTAGTCCATCTTCCTTTTGAGAATGGTATATAATGTCTAGGTACAAATACATAAGAATAACATGTATCTAGTTTCTCTTCTATTTTAATTGTATCTATTTGTGTTGATGTTGTATCAGATTGTCCATAAACTTGAATTGAAATTATTACTATTGCAAGTAATACGAATCTCTTAATTTGTTTCATTTTATTTAATTTAGTTATACATTCATTTGATTGTGAAAAAACGAGAGGATTTGTGGCATCTCTCGTATAGTTTTATTTAATGTGTCTTTTTTTTAACCACTAACACTGTGTCGCTAAACCAAGCGATTCCTATTAACCTTAATAGTAATATATATTATGCTGACTGTTAGCGTAAAGCTTAGTAAGTCGGGTATTATTAGGCCACACATATATATCTATAGATAATATAAATTGAACGAACAAAGTGAGTTCTAAAAAGAGAGGCTAACTCTCTTTAGGTAACATTGATGTGAATAGTGAGAACATAACTCCAGCTAATACAGCTGTAGCTAGTCCACTAAATGTACCGATGAATAGTATTGGTAGACCAAGTGTGAATAGTATATCCCATAAGACCTGTGTCTTTTTTAATCTAGGTATACCTATCATCTTCCAAACTATTATGAAGTATCCTATAGCGGTGAAGAATGCAATTGCAAGTATTGACATGATATTTAATTTAGGTTAATATTATTTTTGATAGAATATATATATGTACTGATATATATTTAAGATGTGTTGATATATGATTACTATGTATTTCATAATTAATTAGATTGGTTAATATTTATGATAAATTAAACAACAACAGTAAGTTTACTACATGTTCTTAAGTTTTAAATGTGGTATCATTGTTAGTCTGTTCCTTGAACACTCCACTTTACCTTACCTGCTGTTATTTAATATCTATATGTAATATAACAACCGAAAGACGCAGTCGTTTCGTGAGCAAAAAAGGACATTGTCTTTACTTGAAGCACCCAAGTCATTTTGTGTGTGTGCTCGTAAGTTTAGATAAATATGTCCTATATGTAACATAAACCGAAAGAACCAAAGGTTCTATTCGTTGTTAAAAAGAGAGAGGATATTAGTCTCTCTCTTTAGTTTTAGTTGTACAAGGACAACATTCCCTTTGCTGTGCCACGTCACATATGCATCTGTGCATTTGGCTCTTTGCATTCCATGAAGGAGTATTATAAGCTAGGTTAGGAATAATACCTATGATACATTTGATTTTGCTATGTATCTATATGTAATAGAATACCGAAGGAACGAAGTGACTATCGTAATTATTTGTTAATCACATAAATACATACTGATGTAGTATTGTGATAAAAATGTGTAGTTTAATACTTGACAATGTCAATTATTTTGTATAACTTAGCTGCATATTTATATGTTATGTTAAACAGTTAAATAAATATATTGATTAGTTATTTAGTATATTTTATGATAGATATTCGATAACATATTGATTATCAATGTATTAAGTAGTTAGTAGTTGTATAATACTAGTAAATAGTAGTAGTATTAAGGGTATTAGACTAGCTAGCAAGCTCACACTCACACTTATAATTACACATATATTGTGCAAAAAAGAGAGTATTAATCTCTTTTAGGTAGCTTAGGTACTGATTTAGGCCATTTATCTTTGATGTATAGGTAGATAAGGTAGGTTGCTGCTGCGAAGAAGAATAGTTTAGCTACGATAAGTAGCACTGATAGGATAAGCATGATGTAGTTCATAGTAGTATAGTATTGATTAATAGTTATTAGTAATGTAAACAGGAAGGAGGAACGACGCTCCCCTAGGGTGTTCAAAGTTTTCGAAACAGGACGGGGAGGTTTGCTATATCGTATCCCTCTCTCATAACTAAATAGAATTTATAAAAAAAATATAAAAATTTTTTATATCTTTGTATATTGTTAATTTAGAATAAAACGTCATGGCTAAAAAAATTATAGGCAAGAGAAAATCAAAAAGGTTAAATAAGAGAATAGCTAAAGCTAATAAAGCTTACGAAAAAGTTACTACTACCGATTATCCTAATACGGATGAAGGATGGGCTCAAAAGAAAAAAGACCAAGACGCTTCATCAAAAGCTACAACTAAGGTATACAAAACATCGGGTCACTTTAAGAAAAAGAAAACTAAAAAATCAAAAGCCTTAGCTGCTACAGTTCATGTAGATGACCAAGGGGTATTCCATAGGTCAGGTAAAGTCTTTAGAGAAGGAGGTAAGATAAATGTAACAGGTAATTTCCGCAAACAACATAAATAAAATATAAGATATGGCGACATACAGAGAAATGATAGAGATGATAGGTAAGTTTAAACAAGTACCTGAAATATTAGCGAATCCTGATTTAGCTTATAGAGATGATATATATAACCATGGGGGACGTCACCCTAAGTATTATGGTGGAGGTAGAGTTCCTAAGTATACATCTGGAGGTGGATTTGGTGCTGGTCAAGCAATTCAAGGAAAAGGTGGTGTAGGTAGTGGTTATGTAAGTCCTTATTCACAAAACATGGGAGAAGGCACTGTTTTATCAGGAGTTGCGGGTGGACTAACTGATGATTATGGAAATTTACTATCAGGTTCAGGTGCAGGTCCTGGATACCAAGGATTAACTCCTTATGAAGGAGGTTCAGTAATGGCTCATGAATTAATCAATCCAAGAGTAAGCTCTTTTAATGATGGAGGACGATTAGGAGAAGTAGCATCCGAAGTACCAGTATTTCCTGACGCTCCAGGAATGAATAAAGAAGGATATCAAACTGAAATACCCCAAATTAACCCTCACGTTTCTGATGACTCATATCAAAGTTTTTCTGCTCAATTAAAACTTGGTGAAAATGCAGCAAATAAAGGATATGATGCAGATAAAGAGTTGTGGTTTCCTTTTGATGTAGGCATTAATAAAGAACGGAATATTGGATGGGGTATTAATATGTCTACGTTTTCTGAAGAAGAAAAATTAAGAATATCTCAAGGTGTAACAAGTGAAGAGATAGAAGAAATGTTTAATAATAGAATATCAAAACATTTAGACAAATCAAAAGAAAAGATTACAGAAATGGGGGGTGACTGGGATACATTACCAGATAATGTAAAATTAGCATTGACAGATTTTTCTTATAATTTAGGTAGTTTAAAAAAGTTTCCTAAATTTACACAAGCTGTTATTGATAATGACTTAGAAACAGCAAAAAAAGAATATAAAAGATATTATAAAGATAAAGGGGTAAAGAAAGAAATGACAAAGAGAAACGAGGATATAGTTAAGATGTTATTTCAAGACGCTAAGGGTGATGGAAAGATTTACAAGAAGGGAGGAACGTATGTGACGACCACTCAAGACAAAAACCAAAAATTGACTCCTTCGGAGTCTAAAATGACGAACCCTTATACGAATCCAGAATCTGAATTAAAAAATACATTATCAAAATCTTTTAGTAAAGGAGGTAAGTTTAATACAGGAGGTACAGTAAAAAAAAACTCTACTGATGAAGATGAGGTAGAAGCAAAATCAAATTATTCAAAATCAGCGAGTTCTAGAAATAGAGGAGCTTTTCCAAGAATGTCAAATGAAAGTATTACAAATGGTAATGTTAATGAATCTACTTTTCTAGCTATATCTATGGCTCAATATTATGGATGGACAGGAGAAATAAATATGACTAGTGGTCAAAGAGGAGGTAAAGACCAAACAAGAGTGTATAGTACATATCAAAGAGAAGATGCTGGAGTATATAGAAGATATCCTGAATATCAACAATCAATAGCAGATTCTTTAGGAGTTTCTTTATATGACTATAAAAATAATAATGTAACTGAAGATGAATGGGATAATCAAGATACAGATGCGATTAGTGGATGGATTGATGATATTTGGGCAAAAGTACAGTCTGGAGAAATGAATATGGAAGAAGCTGGTAAGTTATATCCTATGCACCATATGGAAGGAGCAGCAGGTGATTTTACTGGAGGGTTTAAAAACTGGTTAAATAGTAGTAAAAGTAAACAGTTTAGAGAAGATTTTAATATAGAAGTATTAGATGAGAGTGACCATTTTCATGTTACCTTTGGACAGAATATAAATATGGAAAGTCTTCCAGAAAAATATCATGCTGATTATTTAACACATAAAAACCAATTCTCTCAACTTTCTATAGATAGTCCAGATGTAGCAGGAACTAGAATTATAAATATGAATCCTCTTTCTTATCAAGGAGAACAGCGTGGTGTATTAACTAATGACCAAGTAAGTATTAAACCACAAGAGGTTACTTTAGGAACCGATGGACCTCCTACTGAATTATCAAAAGCAACTCCACCTCCAGGATTTCAGGCGTATCAAGAATATCGTGATGAAGCTACAAAGAAACAACAAAAAACTACTGGATATCAATTAGCTGAAACCTTTGGATACATGGATAAATACAATCCTCAAAATCCTATCTTAAGTTATGATGAATGGTTAAATGAAAATCCTGAACATCAAGAATATCAAGAACAAAATTCCACAGAAGGAAGTGAGACTGTAAGAGTAGGAGACCATGGAGTTCCTTTTAATGAAAGTGAAGACCAACCAATTGATAATATATTAAATCCAGAAGGAGTTATTGAAGAAGATTTTTCACAAGGTACTAATCCATATGGTTTTGGAGAAAGCGGAAATTGGATTGAAGACATGATGAATAGACTCAATATAACAAGAGAAGAAGCAGAAGCAATTATAGAAAAACAAAGAACCAATCCTAATAACCCTAATAACTTTCCTGAATTTACTCCACCTGAACAAGAACCTTTTGACCCTGGATATCCAGCACCAACTGACCCTTATAACCCAGTACCAAGAACACCTACACCTGGACCTTGGGAGACTTTACCTGACCCTGGACAACCATCAAAAGAACCAGAATGGTTTAGTCTTTTTAATGTAGGAGTAAATAATAAAGTAAAAGATATAAATAAAATGATAAATCCTTATGGTGGATAAATTTTTTGTATATTTGCAACTTCTTTGCTTTTTCCATGTTTTCATGCAGTTAGCCCCTTAATCAAAAGGGGTTTTCTGTTTATAGGGAATAAAATAAATTTCGTATATTTGTAAAATGAATATAGCTAATAGAAATAAAGGAAGAATAGTCAAGCAAGGTGAATTTTTTTATTTAGAAAAAGATTATAATAACTTTCACGATTTACTAAAAGAAGAAGATTTACTAATAAATAAAATTGAAGATAATAATTTTATATATCTAGATAATACAGTTTCTCTTTGTAAAAATCCACACTATAAATTAGATAAGTTGTATAGAAAAAAAACTAATAAATTGAATTATAAAAATACTTTTAAATTAATGCACACAGGATTTTAAATATGTATCTATTACAAATAAACAAAAAGGGAGATATTAAAAAAGAGGATAATGGAGTTATTCTTGTACCAGAATTTAACAAGGTATTAGAAACAGAAAAATTAGGTCAAACTGCTATGAAGTGGATTGCTATGGTATATGATTATGAAAGTCCTTATAGACATTATACTGAAAAAGAAAGAATAAAAGCTGTCTCTATGGACCTGTATAATAGCTATAAATGGTCTGGTCACACTAAACCAGAAATGAAGGCTGCCGCAAATAAATATAAAGAATTACAGTTTGACCCACTAGACGAACAACTTATAGCGTTTAATAAAAAAATTAATGAGTTTACAAACTTAATTGATAATATGTTTTTAAATGAAGAGAATGCTGAATTATTACAAAAACTTATGATAGGTGTAGAGAAGATATTAAAAACAAGGCAATCTTTATTAGACTCTATTGAAAGAAGAGGAGAAAGACAAAAGATTGCGGGTGATAAAGGTTTGTCCTTCTTAGAAAATCGTAAAAAAATAAAAGAAATGTAATGAGAAATAGTATAAGAAAACCTATTGGTAAAAAAAACAAACCTATACAAGCTAATCGTAAAGGAAAAAATGAAAAAGATAAGAAAAAAAATAATCTTATTTATTTAAAATCAAGATATAGTTTACATTATAAAAAAGCAAATTGGGAAAGAGCGGAAGAATATAACCAATATAGTATAACTCATTATAATACTAATTTAAGAGATTGGATGGATAAAAAGGAAGTAAGTAAAATGATGAATAAAAATGTATTTGGATTTGACAAACCTAAAAAGATAAAATATGGGTAAGATAAAATTTGACCCACAAAGATACAGACCAATACCTAATAAAGGATTTCCTGATTTAGAAGAAGGTTCTGTATCGTATCAAGAATGGTGGACAGAACAACAGGAAAGATGTATAGACGGTTTTAAACCTAAAGGCATGCCTAAGATTTCTGGTAAGTATTATTTTTATCTAAATTTTTATTATATTCTGGGTAACAGTGGGGAGAAAGGAGGTCGTAAATCTTTAATACATCCGTGGTATAGAGAAATGGATAGAGAATATTTTAACCTATTTGAAACATGTAAAGAAGAAGGAAAGGGAATGATTGTTATTAAAGCGAGGGATAAGGGATTTTCTTATATGAACTCTGGTATGGTTGCTCACGAATATACATTCTTTCCTTACAACGATATAGGTGTTGCCGCTGGGTTACAAGCTACTGCAGACGCTTTCTTTGATAAAACTAAAAAAGGTCTAAATGGGATACACCCTAATTTTAAACATTCAGTATTAAAAGATACAGATGGTATATTACGTTCAGGTTACAAACAAAAAAACAGGGATGGTAAGTGGGAAATTGGTGGATATCAATCTACAATTATATGTAGAACAATGGATAATCCAGAAGTATTTAAAGGAGAAAGAACGTCTTTAATGATATTTGAAGAAGCTGGAGAATTTAAACATCTCAAAAATGCTTACATGTCATCTAAAGCATGTTTTATGGATGGTGATATCCAATTTGGAGTTCCTATTGTTGGGGGTACAGGTGGTGATATTTCTAGAGCTTCTAAAGATTTTATGGATATGTATTATAGTCATGATGCATATAACCTTATACCTATGTTTATTCCCGCTTCAAAAGCTTATTATGGTTTCTTTGATATAGAGACAGGTATAGAAGATGTTTCTGGAGCTAAAGATAAGCTAACAGAAGACAGGGAGATTATTAGAAAGTCTGGAGATAATGAAGCATATAATTTACATATACAAAATTATCCTTTAACTATAGAAGAGGCATTTCTTAATACAAAAGAAAGTAGATTTGATATATCTTTATTAAATGCTCAAAGGTCAAGAATACTTGGAAGTAAGGATTATAAAAATCAAATACAGTCTGGATATTTAGATTGGGCATTAAATGACGACCAAGAATTAAAGGTTTTATGGAGGCCTCATCCCGCTGGACCTTTTAAAGTTTTATCACATCCAATGCCAGAATTTAAAGGAATTGACATAGGAGGAGTGGATTCTTACGACCAAGATGAAGCAGGAGCGTCAGATTCCTTGGGTAGTGCAATAATTTATCGTAGATTTGCAAATACAAATATTCCAAGCGATTACGTTGTTGCTGAATATACTGATAGGCCTAAGAAAAAAGAAGATTTTTGGGATGGGTGTTTGAAATTGGCCGTATACTATAACGCTAAAATGTTAGTAGAGTATACAAAGATAGGTATATTAGATTACTTTAAACGTATGAATGCTTTAAAGTATTTGAAAGAAAAACCAGAATCTGCTCATAACCCAGGTTCTAGAACAAGAAATCAATATGGCGTTCACATGAATAAACAAGTGAAAGCTTTATTAGAAGACTTGATAGATGATTATATTAGAGAGAATATCAAAGAGATTTGGTTTTTGGATTTAATAGATGAGTTGGCAAATTACGGATTAAAAAATACTGACCGAGCTATGGCTTTTGGTATATGTTTAATTCACAATATAGATAATTACAGAATGAGAGTACAAGAAGAAAAAATAGAAGATATAGGTCTAAAATATTATAAAAGAAGTATCAATGGTACCCCAATTAAATTAAATTAAAATGAGTAAAAAAACAACTGCCTTTCCATCAATGATGGTTTCAGAAAAAGAAAAAAATATAGAATGGTGCGAAAGTGTATTAGATTCTATTGTTGGATATATGTCTAATGATGGTAGCACGTATTCATCGTCAAGAGAAAAAGATATTGTAAATTATTCTATCTATAATGGTAATATAAATCAAGAGGACTACTCATACATAACAGAACAATATGGACTGTCATATCCAGCTAGATTAGTAAACTATCCAATCATTACTCCTAAAATTGATTTACTTATAGGAGAAGATTTAAAAAGACCTATAGACATGAAAGTTTCTACTGTTAATAAAGAAGCTGTCGTAAGAAAGCTAGACCATAAAATCTCTATACAAATGAAATCTTTATTAGAGGAAATTCATTCAGAATTTGAAGAAAATTACGGAGCTCCTATAACTGACGAAGGGCAGGGAATGCCAGTTCCAGATGATATAGCTGTATATATGAAATACAATTATAGAGAAATGATAGAGGAAAATGCTCAAGATGGACTAGAGTATGTGTTAAATAGATATAATTTGAAAGATAAATTTAAAGAAGGGTTTAGAGACTTATTAGTAACAGGCAAAGAGTTTTTTAAAGTTGATGTAGTAAATGGAGACCCTCACGCTCGTAGAGTAGACCCACGTTCTGTTATATATGATACTTCTGTACATTCTGATTATTTAGATGACGCCGCTTGGGTGGGAGAAGAAAGATGGTTGTCCGTTAATGAAATTAATGATGAATTTAAAGAATGGCTAACTAAAGAAGATTTAGAAGAGTTAGATTCTATGAGAAATGCATTTGGTTCTGATGTAGGAGGATATAACGATAGTTTTTTATGGCTGGATGCTGGATATGGTAAAGAAACTCGTATTCGTGTAGTATCAGCGGAATGGAAATCATTAAGAGCTATTAAATTTAAATTATCTCCTAATAGATATGACCCTGACAGACCATTTAGAAAAATGGTAAAAGACACATATAGAAAAAGAAAAGGAGAAGTTGTAGAAACAAAATGGGTGGATGATATATGGGAAGCTACTAAAATTGGAGGAAAAATTACTGTTAAAGCAAAAAGAAGAGATAATCAAGTTAGAAGTGTAGACGACCCAGGAAAAACACCTTTATCATATATTGGATGTATAAAAGGAAATACTACAGGACAATCTACTTCTATAGTAGATTTATTACATAACGTACAAATGTTATACAATATTGTGGTTTACCAAATAGAATTAGCTATGGCTCGTTCAGGTGGTAAAGCTGTGGTTTATGATACATCGCAAATACCTACAAATGTAGGAATGGATATGCAAACAGTATTGTACCATTTAAAAACAGATGGTATTATACCTATTAATTCAAAAGATGAAGGTGGTCAAGTAGCTTCATTTAATCAATTTCAACAAGTTGACTTCACTTTATCTCAGTCTGTTCAACAGTTAATTAACCTTAAAGTCATGTTAGAAGATATGGCTGGTCAACTTTCTGGAGTAACAAGACAAAGAGAAGGAGCGGTTGAACAATATGAATATGTAGGTAACGTACAAAGAAGTGTCGTTCAATCTTCTACTATTACTGAATCTTGGTTTTATTCTCATGCGGAAGTTAAACAAAGAGTTTTAGAAAGTTTGTGTAATACTATGAAAATTGCTTGGGCTGGAGGTAAAAAAGCTGCAATGATATTAGGAGATGGAGCTTATAAAACTCTAAATATAATGCCAAGTATCGCTTTACAAGATTTTGGAGTTTACGTAGGAGATGCTGGAAAAGATGACGCAATGAAACAAGTGGTAGGACAATTAGCTCAATCCGCATTACAAGCTGGAAGTATTGATTTATTAAATATATTAAAAGTTCTAAAATCTGATACTATGACTGAAGCTGAACATGTTTTAGAAAAAGGTATGGAGAAAATGAAAGAACAAGCTGCAGAACAACAACAAAGAGAAATGCAACAAATACAAGCTCAACAAGAAGCTGAACAAGCTAAATTTCAAGCTGAAGCTCAACTTAAGCAAATGGATAATGACACTAAAATACAAGTTGCAGAAATTCAAGCTGAATCTAGAATGGCTGTTGCTTCATTACAATCAGAAGATAAAAGAGATATACACGATTCATCACAAGATGCTGAGTTTAATAAGAAATTAGCAGACCACGAATTAAGTAAAGATTCTGGAAAAAAAGAAGAAAGAAAAAATACTTATACTGGTGAATCAGAAACAACTATGGAGGATAAAGTTAGAGCAAAGGAAAAGATTTCAAAATAATTTGTATCTTTGCAAAATAGGGACCAATAAATTAAAATAATATGTCAGAAGAAAAATCAAGTTTAGTAGAAGAAGTTGCTAGTGAAGTAACTACTAAAGAAACAGAAGAAAACAATCAGGAATTTAATCCATTAGCATTTACAGAGGGAGCTTCTTTAGGAGAAGTTGAAGTTCCAGAAGTTGATGATGAAGGAGAACCAGTAACAGATGAAGATGGGTGGAAGTGGGATAAAAAAGAAGAAGAAGTTAAAGAATCTGAACCATCAGAAGAATATGAATGGGAACCAGTTACAGAATCTAAAGAAGAAGATGATTTAGATTGGGATAAAATTGCAAAAGAATTAGGAATTAAAGGAGCGTCTAAAGGAGAAATAAAACAAACTTTAGCGGCTATGAATAATAAAGAAGATGATAGTGAAAATAAAATATCAAGTCCTGAAATTCATACTTTAGAAACTTATTTAGATTATTCTAATAAAGAACTTATAATAGAAGAATTAAAAGCTGATGGACTAACTCAATCTGAAATAGACGATACAGTAGATAAAATGCAACGTAACGGAATGATTGCTGTTAAAGGTAGAGAAATAAAAAGAACTATTAAGGGAGCTATAAAGCAACAAAAACAACATTTAGCTGAAAGTCAAAAACAACAATCAGCACAAAAACATAAACAAGTAAGTGACGCAAGAGAAGGATTGCAAACTCACTTAAAAGATATGGAAAGATTCATGGGAGGTAAAGTAACCAAAAAACAGAAAGAAGAGGTTTATAGATTTGCTACTAAAGATATGGCAAATGAATTATGGTCAAGTCATGCCAATGTCGCTGACGTCGCTATGTTTCTGCTGTATAAAGACCAAATCAAAGAAATTCTTCGTTCTCAAGGCCGTAACGAAGGTAGTAAAAGTCTAATGGACAAAATACAATCGCCAAGCCTTAACTCTGGGAAAAACCGTAATCCTTATCAACCGAAAGGTAAAGGATTCGACCCAAAAGCTTTTATGAGCGAGTAGACAAATATAAGACAAAGTCTAAAATAGTTGAAAGTTAATTGAGCAAATTAAAATAATGTTTAATTAATAAATTTAAAAAAAATGGCAACAATTGCTACGGGTACGTATGGTAATGGAACAACGGCTGCAAATGCTTTAAATGCAAACTTGTTACAATATCCAGAAATTGCTAAAACTTTAATATCTCTTTACCCAAGATATTCTATGACATATCTTCTAGAACATACTAGAAGACATGCTTCTGAAATGGTTTTAGGTGATAGTTCTTACGAATGGAAAGTAATGAATAGACTATCAAGAAAATGTTTAATAGATGCAACAGGTACTGGTGGAGCTGTAGCTGCTGGTGCGACAGATACATTTGAGTTTGAAAATGTTACATCTGGTGGTGCGGAAGATTGGTTCAATTTATATGATGTAGTTAGATTCTCTGATGGAGCTACTGGTTTAGTAGTTGCTCATGATGGTTCTCTTACATATACAATTGAAATGATTTCAGCTTTATCAGCTGCTGCTAATACAGTTGGACAAGTAACTGGTAGAATAGGTTCTGCATTCCCTGTAGGTTCTTCTGGTGCTGATGTTGGAGAAAACAACATGTATCCAGATACTTATAAAAACTGGATGACTATCAACAGAAAGAAATGTACAATCACTGGTAAAGATGCCACTGATGTTTCTTGGGTTGAAAACAATGGTCAATCACTTTGGTACTTCACTAAAGAGCAACACATGATGGACCAATTTATGTATGAGCAAGAATTACAAAGATGGTATGGTGAAACTTCTGTATCTTCTGCTGCTACTTCTTATGCTGCTACAAACACTGATATTATTAATTCTATCGTTGCTGGAGAATATGCTGATGGTTCAGCAAGACCTGCAGTTGCAGTTGGTGATGGTGCTCACACTATTGGTGATGGTGTATTAGCTCAGATTAGTTCATCTAATCAAGCTACATATACTGCTGGTTCATTAACAGAAGATATCATTACTGAGTTTATTGGAAAAATTTCTCTTAATTCACAAACAGCTGAAGGTAACCATTGGGTTGTGTTCACTGGAACTGAAGGAAGAATTGCTTTCCATAGAGCTATGAAAGACCTTATTGTTGCTCCTGCTGGTGCAATGACAGGTGGTTCAATGAAAGATATCAAAGCTGGTTCTGATGTTGAACTAGGAGGTAACTTTACTTCGTACAATGCTTTAGGAAATAAAATTACTATTGCTTATTGTCCAGTATTTGATGACCCACATATGCATGGTGCGTCTGGAGGTACAAATTCATTTGGAGACACTAGATTAAAAGAGTCTTTCAAAATGGTATTTATGGACTTCGGTTCTACATCTGGAGTTTCTAATGTAGAATTAATTACAAAAGGTGCTGCTGGTATTAATCGTTCACTAGTTAAGAAATATGTTGGAGGTATGGTAAATCCTTACGATACTAAAGGCATGATGGCTCAAAACGGTGATGATAGATTCCAATGTCACGTTTTATCTGAATCAGGTATTATTGTTAGAAACCCACTATCTTGTGGTATTCTTTCAGCTGCCTAAGTTAATAATTTGATAGAGGGGGGCTTCGGCCTCCCAATATCGCCTAAAAAAATAAAAAAATGGCAAATTATTTAGATTTATCAAGCAAATCCTCAGAACAAGGGAAGGGAAGACTTCCTAAGTTTAGAGGTAATTTAAAAAATGTATCTGCAATAACTGCAGCTACTACATTATATGATTACAATAGTGGTAATGTATATACTATTGCTCAAGGAAGTGCTTTTACTATTACACTACCATTAGCTACAGTTGCGGCTGGTATAGAATTTACTTTCGTATTACAAGCGTCTGCTGCTAATATAGTAAAGATTGATGGCGGAGCTTCTAATGCTGTTTTAGGTGCTAGTATGGATATGTCAACTGGTGTTAACGCAATTGACAATAACCAAGTTCACTTTGCAGCATCAGGTGTTGTAGGTAGCCGTATTCATTTAGTAAGTGATGGTACGAGATACTTATGTACAGCTATTGATATGGGTACTGATAAAATTGTTGGTGCTAACTCATAATAATTAAATGGAGGACGGAGGGGCTTGTCCCCTCCTAATTCCTTATATTTGCATATGGCAAAAAGATTAAAACTTAAATTAGTAATAAGAGACGGAAAGGTTCTTGATGTTACTGATGAAGAAAAAGAGAGAGGTAATGAAGCGTTTTCTATAGGAAAATCTTCAGGACTTAAATGGGGTAAAAGAAATTACCAAGAAACAAGAATCTCTACAAATGAGAGAGGACAAAGAAGAATATTTAAAGAAGTAAAAAAATAAAAGGGAGTATTAATTAAAATTAAAATAAAATGGCACATTTAGTTTATGTAAAAGCAAAGGATGAAAAAAGATTTAGTTATGTTAAATTTGGTCCTTATACACAAAGAAACGGCAAATCAGCTGTATTGTTAAATCCAGATGACAACCCTGTAGATGGATGGGGAATGTCAGACCCACTAACCACGTTAGATATAGATAATGAATACGATAAACGTATATATGATTTCTTATTAGGACATCCATTTATTACAAATGGAAAACATTATGAACTTATTGATACAAAAGCAAATGTTCAAAAACAAGCAGATGCTGTATTAAAATCTGCAGAAGCTGTACAGGTAGCTACAAAAATTAATGATAAAGAATTAGTTGATTTATCAAAACTATTTGGTATCGGAGATAATCATGAAAATAAAATAGTTAAAGCTAAACTAATACAAATAGCAGGAGCAGCTCCTGAAAAATTCTTAGAAATTTATAATGATGCTGATAAATCTTACAGAGTATTCTTAAAAAATGCTTTAGATAAACAAGTTATCCAAAAAGTTAATGATGTTTGGAAACATGGTAATTATACATTAGGTATTTCTGATGAACATGCTATCGCATGGTTAAAAGATAATTCTGAAGTATATGCTGTTATGAAAAACCAAGTTAGAGGTAACTTTAAAACTAAAGTTGAAGATGTTGTAGAGGTAGATACATCTGATATGAAATCTAGTGTTGGTATAACTGCTTTAGAACAAGAAATAGAAAAACAGAAAAATAGTAAATAATGAATATAAATACTGCATACGACTATATAGACTTAATGATTGATAAGGCAAATCAACCTTATTTTATAAATACTGAAAAAGATATATTTATAAATCTATCTATATCTGAGTTTATGAACTCAAGGTATGCAGTAATGGGTATTAATCAAGATTTTTCAGAACAATATGGTAATAGAAAAGATGCGAATCAACTTAGTAGTGGATATACCGTAGCATCAAACTTTGTAGAACTTCCAAACTACCATCATATGACATATGCTGCATTAAACGGTGTTACATGTAGAATAGTTTCAGACGATAAATTATCTGAATTAAGAACGACAAATAATCCATTTGAAGAAATAACTCCTGACAATCCTGTGTGTGCTATCGTTGCAGGTCCTCCAGTAACACCTAGATTGTTTTTTCATCATGGAGCAACTACACCAAATTTTTTCGCTCCAGGTACTGACACATTTAATATACGTTATTTAGAACATTTAACAGTAGCAGAGTGGGGTGATATTCCAGAACAATATCAACATGACATTTTAAATATAGTTGTAAGAAAACTTACAGCAAACATAGAGAGTACAAATTATACGGTGCAGGCGAACGAGCAGCAACAATAGTATATGTCATTATGATTTTGCTCCCTGTGCAAATGAGATAGGTCCAAGCATTAATTTGTAAGGGCCTATTTCTGTTTAATTAAGATAAATTTCGTAATTTTGTAATTAATATAATTATATGGCAACATTAAACGACATAGCGTACAATATCAAAGAATTATTATCTGGTGGAAATGAAGCTCATGAGCAGGGAATTAGTATAAGACAAATTAAACACTGGATACATTATCATAGAGCAAAGATAATAGAAGAAAAATTATCATCAGGAGCTCCTATAGATAGGAGGTGGGTACAACCTATAACAAGTGTTAGGGTTGATTATTTTAATCTCTTTGATTTAGTAGGTAATCTAAGTTTTATTAATAATAGTTCAGGTACGTATAACACTAAAGCTTTTTCAAATACAGAATATTATGGAAAAGATTATGCAGATGGTAAAGAATTTAATACTTACGCTAAAACTATAGAAATACCTCATACTATTAATGTTGCTCAAAACGATGGATTAACAGACGTTAGATTGAAAAAAAGAATTAATGGTGATTCTGGAATAGGTAGATATAGTTCTTGGGCTAAAATACCTATAAAAACAAAAGACGAAGCTATGTTTGGATGGGCTAATAAATTTACAAATATTACAACTCCATATGTTGTTCCTTATAATAATGTTGATGCAGGAATGAATTTAGAGGTAAATGGTTTGAGGCATTTTCCTGTTGATAATGATGATTCTAATTACTTTGAATATATAATTGATATTTGGGGAATTTTAACAAACCCTACATTATCTAGAGAATTAATAATGATTGGCGCAGGAGGTGAATCATATAATGAATTTATTGACGCTACAAGTTATTATCCAATGTCAGAAGAAGATTTACCTTTATTAATTAGTAGGGTAGCAGAAGTAGAGATGACATTATTATTAAAAACTCCTGTTGATTTAGTAGAAGATAATACAAACACTTCTAAAATAAATATAGGGCAACCAGAAAAATAATGAGTAGTAAATATAAACATAAATATACGCAAATTAGAGAAATTTACAATAATGTAAAAAAAGATTTATTAAAGAAAATAAACTATAGTACATTTTATAATATTGTAAAAAGATATTTTGAAATATTAATTAGAGATTTAGTTGTAAGAGAAGAAAAGATACATTTACCAAATAACATGGGATATGTGTATTTAGATAAAAGAGAACATACAAGAGCTTTTCATGTTAGGATAGACCAAAAAGCAAGTAAAGAAACAGGAGAGTTAGTAAAATATAAGGTTCCTATATTAGATGATTATTATCATAAACTAGTATGGGTGAGACCAAAGAAATATAAAACTTGTAAGATTGTACCTTTAGGTATATACAAAAGAGTAATTAATAATATAAACTAAAAATTATGGCAGATACAGATTTAAATATAGGTACATTAACAGTAACAATAACAGAATCTTTAGCGATAGGTCATGATGTAGCTGCAGATGAAAGAGATTTTGCTCAAATATCTACTATGTCATTCGCTAGTATTATCAATACATCTAAACGTGTATTAAAACTTGGTAATACAGATTTAACAACAGTAGTTGGTTTTGGGTCAGTTGAAGGAGCTGGAGTATTTAAAAGAACTGATGTAAAATATATTAGAATTACTAACTTAGATGGTACAGCAACTTTATCTGTTGGACTGGATGACGGTGCAATTGGAGCTGGAGGTTCAGACGCTGGCTATATGGAAGTAGCTCCAGCTTGTAGCGTTATATTTACAGGAACAAAAATAGAAGGAGATACCTTGCTTCCAGGCACGTTAGATAATGCATCAACTATAAATGTAAAAGGAATAGCAGACCAGCAATTAGAAATATTTGTAGCTACAATATAAAATTATGTATACACATATAGAAAGAATATATAACACAGTAGGTCGTAATCTTGGATTAAAAGATTATAGTCAATATATTGATTCATGGGTTGAATGGGCTTTTGAAGCAGAATTACTAATAGGAAGTAGAGATACCTTTGAAGAATCAGAATATACATATTCTTCAACAGGAGCTGCAGCAAGTGGAACTATAGTATTTACAGCAAATCCTTCTTATAATGATAGTATAACTCTTAATGGAGTTACTTTATTTTTTAGAGATAATTCTAATGCTACAGGTCTAACGCAAGAGAAACCAGCAAACGCAATAAATATAGGAGCATCACTTACTGATACTCTTACAGAATTAGCCGCAGAGATTAATGGAACCTCTTCTAATATTGCAAATGCAGCAGGAATGATATTTGCTGATTCATTAGAAGGATATACATATACAGTAGATACTACAACTTTAACTATTACAAAAAATGAAGTAGGAATAGAAGGTAATAATTATACATTAGAGTCTAGTGATGTAAATGCTCAATGTAGTAGTTCTCATTTAACAGGAGGAAAAGGACTTTTATCTAATCAACAATTAAGATTACCAGACAACATGGTAAAATTATTAGGAGTAAGAGTTGGAGCTAATTCTACTAAAGATAAACATAGAGAATTAAGAAAACCAACATCAATACATAAACAAAGAGTTGGTAAAAATATAAACGAAACAAGACAAAGAGCGTTTAGATATTATATACAAGGTAATAGATTAAATATACAGCATGACCAAATTGATGAAATAACTATAGTTTGTTCGTCTTATCCTGTAGACGCTAAAGGACATCCTATGATTAAAGAAAGCCATGCAACCGCAGTAGCACAATATATTATGTGGCAATACAAAAATATAGATTATATAAATGGAAGACTATCTATGTATGTTGTAAAGGATTTAGAAAAAAGATGGTATTTTTTATGTAGTAAAGCAAGAGGAGATGATAATATGCCTACTTCAGAAGAATTAAAACAAATAGGTAGAATATGGAATACACTAGTGCCCTTAAAAAGTAGCACAGGTTTAATAGATTTATAAGATGGCTAAAAAGCAATCTCAACCACAATCAAATAAAAATTTATCGCAAGCTCAGGGGTTTACAGGCGGTATGATTACAGACCCAGACCCAAGATATCAAGTCAAGGGAAGCTATAGAGACGCATTAAATATACGATTATCAAATGATGACGCAAGTACATTTACAGCTGAAAATATTTTAGGAAATAAAAAGATTTTTAACTTAGATGATATTTGTTCACAAACGCATGATGTAGGTCTTCCAGAAGGTATATTAGGAACAAGAGTGGCAGGTAAAGCTGGAGTTACAACAGCTGGTGATAATTTCTCTGAAATATATATGGACCCTAGTACTCTTGATATTAATGGAGTTCCAGTGGGAGATTATTTTCCAAGTGATAATAATAACACATCTCCTCCTTTAAATGCTTCGTTTGAAGGGATAGTTCCATTTATAGGAACAATGGTATCAGGTGGTTCAGGTTTGTCTAATCATCAAGCTAGTATTGTAGGTCATTATTCATATAATAGAAATGTTATATTTATAATTGTTATACCTCATTATGGTTTACCTAATAGAACTCAAACTATATTTTTAAATGTACGATTTGATAAAGATTTAAATATAGAACTTATTACAGATTTAATGATTTCTTATGACCATTTAAACCAATTTAGATATCCTGATATAAATATGGATTTAGATATGCCTGTAAGAGTTGAAGGAATTGTAGAGAACGAATGTATATCTAGAATATTTTGGACAGATAATAAAAATCCATTAAGGTCTATTAATATAAATCAACCAGGAAAAAATAAATTATCTCCAGATGTTTTAGACTTAACTCCTTTACATACTCCTTCACAAGTTGTTGTAACAAAATCATTAGCAGGAAGTTTGCCTGTAGGTCAATTACAATATTGTTATAAATATGTTTCTTCTAATGGAGGAGAAAGTGTAATGAGTCCTTTTAGTAATCTTTATCATACTTCAAAACATTCTTTTTCAAATTCTTCTCAATATTACGGAAGTTCATCAGGAGACCCTTATATAGATGTTAGTTCTCAAGGATTTGAAATAACAGTAACAGATTTAGATAATGATTTTGATATAATAGAACTATATGCTATATTACATGTTGAAAATGATGGCCCTGTAAGAGTGTCTAGAGTAGGTAGTAAACAATTTAATGTTGGAGCGGCAGAGGTAATTTTTTATCATACACAATGGAGTGGAGACTTAATAGAAGGTGTAGATAATGTATTGATAGATATAAATACATGGGATATATGTAAAGATATAGCTATTAAAGATAATATATTATTTGCTGCTAATTTAAAAACAAGAGATAATACAATTAGTGAAAAAGAATGGAATGTTAAAATTAGAAGATATAATATTGCAGATGAAGATTCAGCTGGGAGTTCTAATACAGGAAAAATTACATCTAATGATGTACAAATAAATGAATATGAATTATCAGCAGGAATACCAACTACAGTAACTCCTTCTTTAGGAGAAACTTGGTCAAACGGAATGCCAAAATGGAGAACATATAAAGGAGATGATACTTCAGATTTCGGAGGTATTGATATTCCTGATAATGGTAGAGTAGATATTCACAAAAAACAATGTCATGAATATAGATATTTATCCGATGGAATGACATTAGGAGGGGAAAGTTATGATTATGCAGATAATGAACTAGGAGGATGTAGAATAACTTTTGGATTAAAAGAAAAACCAATAGATGTGCAAAATAATGTTTCCTCATCTCCTTATATACAAGCTTCGTCAATAAGTGGTATGTCTACAGATAATATATCTGACAATGGAATTGGTGGAAATGTAACAGATAATACAGATACTACATTTACAGCTACTATGTCTATAGGAGGAAGTAAAGACCCTGCGGTAGGAAACTTTAAGGGATATCGTAGAGGAGAAATGTATAGATTTGGAGTTCAATTATATGATAAAAATGGTAGACAAGGAAATGTTTTGTGGATAGGAGATATAGAAATGCCAGAAATGAACGACCCTCTTAGAATGTTAAAAACACAAGACGGTGATTATGACCCTACTAGACCTACAAACGATGGAACAACTAATAGTTTACATTATAGAAAATTATTCGCTTCTCATGAGCGTTCTGGAGACCATAGAACTTCGTATATACATGGAGTTACTACACCTTCAATAGATGTCGCTTGGTTTAATCAAACTATAGGTCCATGGATTACTAGAGAAACCTTAAGGTATGTAGAGACTGGAGAATTTACACATAAAGTAAATAATCCCGCTCCTTTTGTTCATAATATACAAGCGGAAACAACTTCTAATACAGGAGATGGAGTTGACTTACTTGCCGCTTTTGTACATCCTGATGGAATGTGGGATATAAGTTCATCTTCTTCTGGAGGATGGTACAGCCCTAGAGTATTTGAACTTACATCTTCTCTACTTCAGAGCCACTTTACAGTTAAACAAATACCTACACGTAGAGGTATGTCCACACATGATGACATACATTATTCTTTAGATTTATTTGTAAATTTTGAATTTAGAATACCCTTAGAAGTAAGAGATAAAATATCAGGATTTAGAGTTGTTAGAGCTGAAAGAGAATATTCAGATAAAAGTATTTTACAACAAGGTATATTAAATCAAACAGTAGCTTATGGTCATAACGAACCACAGAAAGGATATAATCAGACAACTAAGCTGATGCCAGGTGATAGTGAACAGGACAATATGATAAAGTATAATTCTGGAGTAATAATGCATAATATCTATGATTCAATATTAAATGGATATATAGGTTTAGCTGAAAACTCTAATCTAGCTTTTTGGACTAATGGAGCAAATGCTAATTACAAACTTTTAGAAAACGCAGCTTTTTCTGATGACCATTTTTACGCTTTTAATGAATTTGAAGAAGCCTCAGCAAAAGATAATGGTGGTTTTACTTGGTGGAACACGCCATTTGATTATGCTACTTTTTCCACTCCTTTTAATGATAGAAATAAACGAAGACATAGTGCATATTTTGGATGTTATGAAGTAATGCCAAACACACAAGACCAATATTCTGATTCTCATAAAATTAAGATGAATGAAAGTGACGCTCAACATTGGTCTGGAGGAGCTTGTGCTCACGCTGTTCAGGGAAGTCTTTTTACTTTTGATGCTCCTGATAGTGCTTTTGGCTTTTCTCCTTATAATTTTAGAACAGGAGATAAAATACGTGTTGACGCTGTTATGAAATTACTTTATGACCATAAAACAGAATTACAAGCTAACACAGCAGGTACTGCAGCTAACGTTCCCTTTGGTTCGTCTAATAGTTCGGGTAATAATTTTGGGGCTACAGGTACTTCTCTACCTCTTGGTGGTGCCGATAGAAATACTGTACAATCTACTGTAGGAACCACTTGGTATGCACAAGATAAAACACGTACATCTGAAGATTCTTTAAGATATTGTAGAAAAATTGATACAGGAAGTAGTGAAGAAGGATATGCAGCATTAGTTGCTAAATACTATATATATGATACATATTGGGGAATAGGAATGTCTGTGGATGGAGGGAGTGGATACGCTGTTGGTCATTATCCAGGAAGTACAGGAATCCTTGATAATAGTGCTGTATCAAATGGAGCAGCAGCTCCTAATACTAGATACAATCCATCTCAACATCATGATATTTATCATCATACTATACTACAAGCTAAAGAATTATGGCCAGGAGAACAAGTAGGACAATCCTTTTTTAAAGAAGGTATTTTAATGATAGATAAAGGAGAAAAAGCTTTTGCTAATCCTACTGGAATGGGTCAAGCTACTAATATAATGAATGGTTTTTCAAATAATACATTAGGATTTTATGCAGGAGGTAGACAGAAACGAACAAATGGAAGCACATCTTGGTATTCAGGAGGAACATCTTTTCTTTTTTCAGGTATGAATCCTACTACAGAAGAATATGATTCTAATACAAATAAACATGATAGAACATATGACACTATTTCTACAGTACAGCAAGGAAAAAGAACTATACTATTACAAATAGATGGAGACGGAGATACTGGTGAAAAAAGAGGATTGTTAAATCCAAGAGATTTATCTGGAATATTAGAACATAGACATTGGGGAATGGGACCTGGAGGAACTCATTATCACGCATTTCAAAGTAAAGTAAGCACTCAAAATAGTGGTATAATTAGAAAAGGAGGTATTCAGGCAACTAGTAGTGCATATGGTGAAAGACCAGATGGAGAATGGGGAGGCCCATCATATATTCCTTATAAATTTTTATGTTCTATAGTAAGAAATAATATACCTTATGGAGGACCAGGATTGAATGCTATTATATCAACTAGATATATACCTGCTGGAAATTATCATTCTATTAAAAAAGATGCAAATGGTAATTCAGAAGAAGGTCATTTGTCACAAGTTTTTGGAGGAGATACATTTATTACTTTTTATTCACATCAAAAAACATGTTGTCCTCATGAACAAAGGTCTTATGCTAGATGGCAAATATTTCCAGTAGAATCTGATACAAATACAGATATGAGAATGGGATATCATTTAGGAGCAGGTGATTTAGATTTAGGAGAAGTTCAACCTGATACTAATGTTGAAGTAGGTAATGATTTTGAATACAATGATGTTTATAGTCAAGAAAATAATTTAAAATCCGCTATATCTGTAGATGAATCACAAACTTGTAAATCTTTAGAACTGCCTTATCAAATAGTTTATTCAGAAACAAAAATATCTGGAGAACCTGCAGATTCATTTAAAGTGTTTTTGATAAATTCCTTTCATGATATGGAAAGTCAATATGGAGAGGTTACTAAATTAACAAAATGGAAAAATGATGTATATGTTTTACAAGAATCATCACTTTCTAAATTAATGGTAAATCCTATATCTATGATACAAGATGAACTAGGAACAACTTTAAATGTTGGTACAGGAGAGACTGTTGAAAATCATTTATACATTTCTACTAAATTTGGAACAAGGCATATGGAAAGTGTAATTCCATCAGAATCAGCTTTATATTATATAGATAATACATATGGTAAATTGTTGCAATACACAGGTAATGAGTTAAAAATTATATCAGATGATTTAGGACAAAGAGACGCTTTAAATAATATTATTAAGGGTGCTGGAGATTTAGATAGTCTTAAAAAAGTGGGTAGAAATTTTATCTGTGATAATTCATTAAAGTTTAATGGTATAACTAGTATTTTTGATTATAAAAATAATGAATTATTAATTACAATGCATAGTTCAATATTAGATGAAAATGGTAATAGAGAAATAAAAAGAACTGGAACAGACCCAAACTATTATTATTCTGCAGAAACAAATTCAAAAACTTTAGTTTATAGTGAATCTATAAATGCCTTTACATCTTATTATTCTGTAACTCCTAGAAAATGGATGGATATAGGAGGTTTTGTTGTATCTACAGAAAGTATGACTTATTTAAATGATGATACTAATGATTTTAATAATAATTATTTATCAGTATGGAAATGGGACGAACAACTTAATAATTACAAAACAGTATTTTTTAATGAAGACCCTGCTGTTACTGGTAATGATATTGAATTAAGTTCAATTACTAAATCTATATCAGAAATACCTTCAGCAACTAAAGTATTTGATAATGCTAAAATTATAATGACTCCTAATGCAAAAACTAATTTAACAAATTCATCGGCAACATTTGGAACTGAAATTATAGCTGATGAAAATTTAAATATAGATTCTAATACAGCTGCAAAATATCAAGAGGGAATATTAAGATTTCCATTACGCGCTACTAATAAACCAGGACCTAGAATGAGAGGTACATATATAAATATAAAATACAGCACAAGAAGTACAAATAAATTTAATATCTTTGCAATACTTGCAAAATACAGAAAATCTTATCAATAATGCCAAATTACTTAGACTTAATGAACCAAATGCAGGATTCTCGTAGAGCTTCTCTAGCTGAATACAATCCTGATAACCCATACGGAGCTTCATCATACACTTATCAATCCGCTGATGATATTTATAATCAATCTCAAGGAGAAGCTTATAGCCAAGAAATAGCAGACGATTACATACCTTCTAGTATGTACACGCCTCCTACATCAGAAGAAAAAATGGTAAAAGGAATTTCTAATGTTTCTACAGCTAGTACATTAAATACTCAACTTGCACCTACATTAGGTAAGGTAGGAAGCAAATATCTAACTAGCAACGCTGCAGTAATGGAGAAAGCTGGGTTAACAAATGTATCAGCAACAGTAGCAAATCCAGCTTATACAGATTGGGTTGCTGCTGGTAGTACAGGAACAGCTCCTGCAATGACAATACCAAATCCAACTGCAGGAGCAGGACCAATTGCTGGTGTGGGAGCAGCAGGATATGGTACAATAGGAGCTGTAGCTTATGCGATGGCTAATGATAATAATCCTTATACATATGATACAGGAGAAGCAATAGGAATGGGAATTGGAGATGCAGCAACCGCCACTGGAGTTTCAATGGCTTTAGGAGTTTACGCTCCTTGGGTACCAATTGCAGCAGCTGCTATAGGATGGTTCTTTAGAAGTAAAAAATCAAAAAAACTAAAGAAGAAAGAGAAAGAAATCCAACATACCTCAGATAAAAGTGTACAAAACTTATATAGTCAAAATATGATAGGAGAAAGAAAGAAAAGAGACTATTATCAATCATCAAGATATCGTGAACAAGGTAATCTACCGTATGGACAAGGATACGGCAATCAAGCTGCTCATGGTATGAGATATAAATTTAATACAGGAGGTAAAAATATAGGTGCAATTCAAGCTGAATTTACAGGTAATGAATTAATTGTAAATAATCAAAATATAGTAGAAGCTGGATTAAAAGAAAAAAATTACGCAAAAGCAGCTGCTCCTATAAGAGAGTCTATAAGAAAAGGAACTATAACTCCTGGACCAGAAACACACAAGAACAATCCTATGCCTGTTACATCTGAAGGAGTTATATATGCAGCAGGAGGAGCTTTACCGTTTACAGTAAGTGATGGAGCAGGTATATATGACCACGCTTCTGACCAATTCAAATCTACAATGACAGATAAACAAATCGCTATGACAGCTCAGAAAAACATCAATAAGTGGAAATCTAATAATATGTATGCATAATGGCAAACGGAGACCCAAAAGAATTTAGAAAAACTATAGACGCTGAAGCTAAAAGAGCTGGACTCAATGATGAGCAAATAAAACTTTTATATATACTTAATGGTATTGAAAGTAAAAGTGGTACAGCTTCAGAAAAAAGTTATAAAAATACTACCGCAGCTCGAATAAGAAAAGTTTTCGGCTCAGGTTCAAGAATAGCTAAACTATCAGATGAAGAAATAAACGAACTAAAAAAAGATGATGAAGCATTTTTTAATTTTGTATATAAAGGAAGGATAGGAAATACAGATGAAGGAGATGGATATAAGTATAGAGGAAGAGGAGGAGTGCAATTAACAGGAAGGTCGAACTACGAGAATATTACAAAAATATTAAATAAAAATGGTATAGATATTGATTTAGTAGCTAATCCAGAATTAGCTGCAGACCCAAGATACTCAGCGTCTATTTTAATTGCTTTTTCTGAACATAGAGGTATGTTTGACCCTAATCATAAAAGATATATAAGTCCAGAGGATATTGAAGCTATTAAAAATGGAGATATAGAGGCAATAGATAAATTACATGAAATAACAAATCCAGGAGCTCCAAACGAGCGTCTTCAAAAACAAGCGGCAATAGTATATGAAAACACTGATGGAGAATATGATATTTCAGATGGTTCTGAAGGTAATGAAATATTAACGAACTTAGGAAGAACAGACACCAAAACAGCACCTCCACTTCAATATAAAGTCCAAATTGGTGTATGGAAAGGTCATACTGTTCCAGCAGAAAAACAAAAACTAATTAATAGCTTAAGAGAAGATGAAGGATATACAGTAATAAAAGAACATCTTAGAGGAAAATTATATAAATATAGTGTTTATAAGACAGACGATGGGATACTTACAGGAAAACAATCAGCAGACAAACTTACAGAAGAACTTGTAGGTTTAGGATTCCCAAATTCTTTCGTTTACGCTGAAAAAGACGGAGTAAGAATAGAAATGGAAGAAGCTAAAAAAATAGAAAAAGAAAAAGAAAAGAGCCCTTACAATATGCCTCCTACAGAAACTAATCCTACACCAGAAATGTTAGAAGCTTCTCCTAAATATAGTTCTGCTGAAGAAATAAAAAAGGATTATGATAATGGAGTTATTAAAAGTGGAGATATTGTAAATCTTGATGGATATCATTATCAAATAGAGGAAAGTGATGGAACAGGATTAATAACACCCTATAGAGAAAGTGACAATACATTTAATGGAGGAGAAGGAGGAACTCTATCGATTGATGATTATATAGATAGAATAAAAGAAGATGAAAAATTACAAAAAGAAGTTAGAGAAGAAGAAAATAGAAAGAAAAAAGAAAAAGAAAGAAAAGAAGAACTTTCTGGAGGTGATATTTATGGAGTTGTAACAGACACAGAAACAGGAGCTATAATACCAAATGCTAAAGTAACTATAACAGACCAAGATGGAAACACGCAAGTAGTTATAGCAGACGAGAATGGTTTTTATACTGTAGAAAAGGTAGACACTAATAAAAATTATACTATTTCCATAAAAAATGATGCAGGTGAAGAATTGTATAAAACCGAGGCAAATAGTGAAGATTTTGTAGATGGTAATGTTATTAGAGATTTAAATGTAGAAGACGTAGTGGAAGAGGAAGTAGAAGATGTGGTAGAATTAAAAACATCTACTTTATCAACAGAAGAACAAGATAT
>Ga0209337_1000323_pt1 | contig 37524 bp, 51 predicted proteins | sample LinPmetageLP53_FD_184044 | JGI IMG/M metagenome (GOLD analysis project Ga0209337, IMG submission 184044) | Marine viral communities from the Pacific Ocean - LP-53 (SPAdes) (version 2) | ecosystem: Environmental > Aquatic > Marine > Oceanic | place: Pacific Ocean | collected 2010-02-08
CTCTCCAATCCTCTTGCTTTCTCCTCTAAATCTCTTGTACGACTCTCTGGTGTATTCATCCCATACATTCTTACACGAATTTTATGTAGGATATCGAACCCCAGGTCAATCACACAATCGAATGTGTCTCCGTCTACAAAGTGCGTAATCTCTTTAATCTTGTATTCATACATTGTTTTAATCTCCCTTAATTAATCTGTGGCTGTCGGAATCAAAGTGCTGTGTAGAGAACTCAAATAGCTCACTATCTTCCAACGCAATAAGTCTATGAGGAGTACGGACAGGAACCTCAAATGTATCTCCAGGTGTCAACACTGTATTTTTAAAGCCAGCACACGACTCCTGAGGATATCCCTCTTCTTTAAAGTAAGGTGAAGTGTCCCAACAGTGATACTCCAAAATCATTCTACCAGATTGTAGATAAAATGTTTCATGCTTGAGCTTATGGTAGTGTAAGGAACTTCGCTTACCCTTATTGAAAGATAACAGCTTACCACAATAATTAGAATCATTGTGAATCCATAACTCATAACCCCATCCTTTCGGGTGGTAATTTAATCTTTTAAGTGCCACGTTATTGAAATGATAGACTCCTTGTCTACATAATCCTCAATCTCTTTTAAGGTTTTCCTATAGTCTGCTGTAATCTCTTCGCCAATCTCAATATTTTTTGCGGCCTTCATATCGATAAATCTCATCCCGTGTTGCCTGTAAAGGCCACATAAGCTAGCAGTGACGTTAGGTGTCTCAGAATGGTTGTAAAAGCCTCCCAGAGGCGTTCTAAGGAGCTTTCCCTTGTCGGTAATGTAATGAGTCGTTCCTATGTATTGACCCTTCATAATGGCTTTGGTTGCAAACAAACCCAGACCATCGATCTGAGAGTTTTTAATACTTAGGAATTCGGGGAGCGGTCTAAAATTCTTCATAAATTTATTTAATAAAAATGCTAGACTCTTGATGCGGACCTAGATCACCTCCTTGGCCTACACACTGGGGGTTGCCCAATGTGATGTTGAAAAAACATCAAGAGTCTAGCGGTGTTACTTCATTTCTAAACTACGGCTACTATCATGGCATCGCTGCCAGCTTTTTCCCTAGCACAGGGGACTGCCGTGAAAACTGGGTAAGTATTGACATCCGGTTTAGGAGGGTACATGCGGTCATAGTGCCTAACCTCTAGATTACCATATTGGTCTCTGATAGTCTGTAATCTTTCAATTACATCGTCTATTAAAAGGGATTTAATTCTCATTTCTTATTTTCCTCTTCTTCTACCTCTCTATCTAGCCTATCAAATAACTCCTGCTCCTTTCTACGCTTCTCTTCAGCTAGCTTTTCCTTGTATGCAATGTCCTTCATCTTTAAATGACGAGCATTTTTAATGTGGTAAGGCTCTGTGTCAGAAGTATCGACCTTCTTCTCTTTCTTTCCCTTATTAAAGATACGATCCCAATTGCTGTTGAAGGCTTCGACCTCACCTTCCCTACGCTTATCACCTTTACCTGCCATAGTTTTTTCCTCCGAAAGCCCTTATTGTTTGATTAGTATTCATGATGCTACCATTATAGGCTTCATCGTAATTTTTTAACGTTAAAGAGGTGGTTTCTTTAATAAATAATAGTGAGGACAAATTATAATTATGGGTGCCCCAGCAGATGCTACAGTAATCACAAAATCAGCCTTTACGAGTCAGGCTTCAACCGACTTCGCGGGTGCCAGTGGCACTACTACCGGCCCAGGGTCGTTAAGTGGTCTTACCGGCCCTTGGTACATTGAAAGACAAGAGTTAAACATAAACTACATTAGAGTTCCAACGCAGGTTGGTGCTAGTTGTACGGTTAGTTTGGCTAGTGGTACTACCGAGAATGGTTCAATCGAAAAGACTGAACTCATCTTCTTTGCAACGGCTCGTGCTGAAGCAAGAGTAACTACGCTAGGTTTCAATGTTTCATCTGCTCAACAGCCACAAGAGTTTACCATTAACGCAGCTTCGGGTGATATAAATGGTGTAACTTATGGAACTATTAACGCTTCAACTCTAGGTCCAATGGGAACGATTATTACGTCGCAACCGTTCATCAAGAGATCCCTCTACACGGGTGCAAGCAGTCAACCAATATACAACAAACAAGTCACTTGCTCAAACTGGACGGCGTTCTATGAGAATGCAATGAGAGGATCCGAAGTTGTAGCTCCTGGAGAGACTGTAATGTCGGTCCCTTACATGTACAACTTAAAGTTCCACAAAGACGAAGGTTGTGTTCCTGGTACTATGAGAGATGGACATCCTTACTCCATGACAGGTGGCCTCCCAGCTAGCTGGAAGATTTTTGGGGATTACATAATCCCAGGTGCTTATTCTACTACTAAAGAAAACGGTCAAGACATTCAAGTCTTCATTGATAACGTAGCCAACAGAATTACCGCCCAGCAGTTACATGAGTGGCCTATTGCTAACGAAACGGTTGTTGGATCGCTGGTTTTACCGGCTCAAGACACTGGTATTCCAGAATACGACATCAACAGACACGCTTAATTAACTCTGTTGTTAAAGATAAAAGGCTCCCTTTATGGGAGCCTTTTTTTAATTGGTGGCAGTAGTTGGAGTTGAACCAACATCTCTCCCTGCTCTAAGGTTTTAGGCCGCTGACGGTGCATGTGGGAGTGTTTTACCTTTATTACTATACTGCCTTGTATGGTACCCTCGGAAGGACTTGAACCTTCGACCAATGGATTAAAAGTCCAGTGCTCTACCAACTGAGCTACGGGGGCATGTGTAATGATAGTCCGAGTGGGATTCGAACCCACACTGTACAGATTTTAAGTCTGTTGCCTCTGCCCTTGGGCTACCGGACCAAATATGGTAGGATGACCAGGACTTGAACCTGGGACCTGAGGTATATAAGACCCCTGCTCTAACCGACTGAGCTATCACCCCGTAATGCTTAGATTATAGCTTTTCGATGCTGAGGATCGATGGCAACTCTGTATTCATTGTAGTTGTCTTCGTAGGTGATTATGCGATTCTTCAACGTCAGCTTAATAGGATTACTTGGAAAGTTTAGCTTGCATATGCTTCTAATTGCTTTTGGAATCGTGGTTGTTGTTCTGCGATTGAACATGTCAACTAATAGATTGCTGTAATCAATGATCTTAATATCGCCATTGCGCTCTACTCGCATGTTCTCCTCATGAAAGTCTGCACCCCAAGAGTACCTATTGTATTGCTTAATAAACGAAAAGTTACCCTCAAGTTTATTTCGCAACTTGGCAAACTCAGGATTAAACCAATAATACTCACCCTTTGCTTGAGGGATGGGCCTAGGAATAAAAGACATTTCAAGAACGAACCCACCTTTACTTATGCCAAGGCAGGGAGCGAGTAGATCACCTAGTAGCGAGCATTCTAACGCCTTGTAGGCCGCATACTCAGCCCTATTGTGAGTATAATGACCAGTCTTAAGGACAGTTCTAGAGCCTTTCTTCTTAAAGACTACTCTTGAAGTTCCCGCTGTACTAACAATATCCAGCTTAAACTTCTTAGCAATCTTATCGGCATAGTCTGGGATATGAAGCTGCTCTCCTTCACCAAGAAGTTCTTCAAGATAGTTTTCAACCCTATTCAGTAGGGATGTTGAAGCCATTTTGTTTACGTGCATTTAACGCCATAAGCTCAAAACCGAGCATTTGAAGAGGATCCCACTCCTGGTCCATCATGGTCCCAGGAACATATTCAGGCAGGAATTCATACTTAGGTTTATGATTCCCCCAAACGACTTTGTATACAGCATCGTCGATTATCGATTCAACTCCCTCAGATCTCATAATTCCTCTTTATGGAATTCTTAAGCTGCGTTAACGCTTTGTTGGTGTGATGAACTGATAATCCAGTAGAACTCTTTACAGCAGAGTGATTGATGGAACCATCTCTAGATAGCAAAGCAGGGTTCTTTAGAATGGCGTTCATAACCTTCTGCACATTCTCAGATTGTGCTTTCGTAAAGTCCTCCAGATCAACTGCGGATGTATCGTATGCAGCCCTAGGATCTTCAATCCGATCATGTAGATTAGGTAAACCACCAAGATGGTTATCGTGGTCGATATCTAAGGATACATGGCTGTTTCGAAAGGGCATTCTCTTTGTTAGAGAGACTCCCTTCTTTGCTTTACGATTCCAAAGAACTGTCTTGGTATATTGATCGAACAATTTATTATCAATGGCCTCATCAAAGCTTAAGCTCGTCTTCTTTTGAAAGCCTTGGATAGACTCCAAGGCAGCTACACAAAGATCAGCATAGTTATCTTCATGAGTCGCTAGGGCTGTGTCCCCAGAGATCTTCATTGAGATTGTGTGCATCAAACGACCATAACGCTCCTCGTAGGTAGCCCATTGTTCATTAGTCAATTCTGTCATGTTATTCATTATAGCGGTAAGGTGCTCGTTTTCAATGATTTATCCATCTAGTCGATCTTTATCTCGATTAGCCTCTCTAGCATCTTTACCCATACTCAGTAGGCTATACCCACAAATGTCCCGCCAAGGAGACTCATCTCCATAGGTAGGGTCAGTCGCAAGCCGGAATAACTTATCAACAACTCTACAAACAGTTAGGACATCCATGTATTGCTCTGGCTTAATACCTTCTGGGTATAGTACCTTTAGGATCTTATGGGACTTCCCAAAAGAATCACCATAAGCCTCTTGCTTTTCAGCGACAAGCTTACCAACGCCTTTTCCTAGTTCTTCGTATCTGTTCACTTTTATTTCCTGCATTCCTTGTTAAAATTTCTAGCCTAGTAACTCCTCTACGGTCCATACCAAGACAAGCCGCACAGGTTTTTGATTTATTATATTCATGTAGCTCTGTATAATCACCACAGGAGCTACATTTACCTTTGACCGGAAGGTCACGCAATCTCAGACTCCAACCATTGGATGATGGGATCAAACATCTGCTGTTGTATAACAACGGAAAGGTCTTCATAACCTCCCGATTTGGCGTAGTTATACGTAGCGTTCGCCCTGTTCCATGCAATTAAGGCCATAGAAGTGATTGCTTTAAACTTCTTAGTCTTATTGCGCTGCGAAGAGAGACGTTGTAATCTCTTAAGTTCATCCGTAGCGTTCTTAAGATAAGAGATAAGTTCAGTTTGTTCTGGCTGCATGTAGTATTATAGTGAAGAAAGACCGATAGTATTAATAATCTCTAATTTATCTTCAACTACTTCTGCATCATACCTGCTACTTCCATTGTTAGGATGCCTATCAGATAGGATTTCCTCTGCAAGAGGAAGACCCACAAGCCTTTTAATTACCCTTTGAATATCCCTGGCACCAAATTCTTCAGAATAACCATGCTTAATTACATATTCTACAATCTCTGGGCTAGATTTAACCGGGTACTTTGTTAAAGCTAGCTTGGCGATGTATTTAATATCTTCGGGAGTGAGATCATTAAAAAATACAAACTCATCAATCCTACCTCTAAACTCAGGAGAGAAAGTTGTCTCAATAGATTTCATAATCTGTTCCTTATCGCCCTCAGCACTGCTTGATGATCCAAATCCCAAGGTCTTCGTCTTCAAGTCTTTAAGACCACAATTAGAGGTCATTATGAAGATCGAGTCTGTAAGGTCAACCTCATTACCAGAGTTATCGGTTAGAGTACCCGTATCCAACAAACTTAATAGAATATTGTATAATTTAGGATGAGCTTTCTCGATTTCGTCGAACACAATTGTCCAACGATTAGACTTATCAGACTTTTCCTTTATCAAAGAACTCTCCGAATGACCAATGTAACCAGGGGGAGACCCTAAAAGCCTACTTACCTCATGGCCGTTAGTAAACTCAGCGCAGTTAATAATCCAAAAGTTTGATGAATAACGCTCCCCTAATTTCCTAGCTAGTTGAGTTTTTCCTCTACCTGTCTTACCTATAAAGAATAAGTTCATTTGCTTGCTAAAATCAGCAGCTTTAAGCTTAACGGCATCACTAACAGCTTTAATAGCTTCATCTTGTCCGATAATATTCTTTTTCAAGTATTTGCTTAACTCACTGATCTCTTTCAAATTAGTGAGACCAGCCTTGGATTTCTTGGCGGGGGGAGCCTTTGGTTTAGTTGTTTTCTTTTCTAACGCCTTCTTAAAATCTTCATCCTCTTTCGAATCTCTGATAAGGTTCTCTAGAAGAATTGAATCAGGGAGTAATTCATTGATCTCGTAGCATACATACTCAATCCTAAACTCTGGGTAGTACTCTACGATGGTGCTGTAATATGCCCCTAGTAGCTTGTACTCCAGTAGAGGATCCTTAACTGCATCCTTAACCTTAATGGCCTCCTCCATCCTAGCGATGAAGGTGCCCTTCTCTTCAGGAGTGACAGCGTCAACGACAACAATCCTTACATATTTAACAAAGTCGAACTCACCAGACTTGGAAGCCCTAATAAACTTCGTAAGTCTGTTAAATATGAGCTTAAACTGACGTTCTGTCAGTCGTTTAACATGAATGAGTGAGTTAAGTTCTGAGGAGAAAGCTTTAATGCTGTTATTCTTTCTGGGCATCTTTGTCCTTACCGAGCATTGCGTTTAGGTTACTAAAAAAGGATCCTTTGTGTTCTTGCTGGCCGGGACCACCCTTACCTTCTAGATCCATTTCCTTAAGTTGATACTTCTGCATTGTCTGGGCTAACTTCAAAAGTTTCTCGTTCGCAATACCCATCTGACCAAGCGCGTTGGTAGATGCAGCAATAACCTTAGTAAAGGCATCCACGTTAGGATTGCCGTTATCATCAAAGGTTACACGATTACCTGCGAGATCCTGCATGGCTCCCTTACAGTCTTCAAATAATGCTTCAGCAGCCTCACGGTCAGAGTTCGCATTATCCTTAATTTCTTTTACCAATCGGTTCATCTTTTGATCCGACCACATCTTGTTTTTTAGAATGTAATTTGCCATCTAGTAAATCCTCTTCAAAGTCTTCATAATCTTCTTCATCTAGAAGATCTTCTTGGTAATCAGGGAGATCCCTATGATTATTTAGTTTCGGGCGGCGAATGCCACCTGTTTTGTCTCTTCTAAATGTCTTTCCCATTATGACTGTCCTTTAGGTTAGCTAGGTAGGATCCCTTAAGAAATTTATTAGTAAACCAAAAATAGAAAGGCATTCCCCAATCTACAGGCTTTATTAAAAAATCCATGTGAGTAATGTAAATAATAAAATTAGCCAAGGATTCCACTATTGATATAATCCCATAGATAAACAACCCTATCCTTTTTATTAGATAACTCATCCCTTTTCAACCATCCTTTCCATGAACTCTTGAAAAGCCTGCTCTCTTGTTAGGCCAGAGTCTCGTTGAGCCTTTGTCATTCTAAATCTTTTACCAGTCTTTTTCTTATAGTCCTCGATATCAATAAATGGAGCATTAACATCATTGCTACTCGAAAGCTGTTTCCGAAGGGTTTCGTTAATCAAACTGGTCAGTCGGTCTTCTAGACTTATCATAATATATAATAGTGTGTGCTACTCCGCCTTTAATAGGCTAATAATAGGATCCATACCCTCTTCGTTAGATTCAATAAGATCCTTAAGTGACGGTGATTGGAACTTCTTACCAGTGGACTTAACAGTATACCAAGAGCCACCTCGTTCGACCACACCATCACGCTCTAAGTGAGGCAGAAGTCCATAGTAAGGGTTAAGACCCTCGTTGAATATAAGCTCAAACTCACAGGTCTTGAAAGGTTCGATAAGCTTGTTCTTCTTGTTCTTAATCTTACCCCTAATTCCAGTAGGGCTTTCCTTGTCACCAATCATATCAGTCTTGGCAGTTTCAAGGTTAACTCCTAGATAGTAATCAAGAGCATTGCCTCCAGCAGCAGATGTCCTAGGGTCGCCATACATTACTCCTACCTTAGTTCTGATTTGATTTACCAGGATCAGAGCTACCTTTAGAGGGCGAAGAATAGGATTAATCTTACGTAAGGCTGCACCAATAGTCTTCGCACGAGTAGCACCCTGCATGTTATTACCTTCATAACCTTCAGCACTCATCTCAGCTTTAGAAGGGGATACAGCAAGGGAATCATAGAAGACAACAATAGGTGTGTCTGGATCGTCATCACGTATCCCTCTGATAAGCTTTTCAATAGTATCGAAGCAGTCCTCTACTGTAGGAGGTGCGGCGTAGAGCAACTTCTCAGGGTCGATGCCTAATGTTACAGCAAACTTGGGGCTGTACGCATTCTCAGAATCAATAATGATCGAGTAGTAATCTCTCTTTTGCGCTTCTCGCAAAATATGAGTCCCAAATACCGTCTTAGCCGTTGATGCTTGCCCAATAAATTGAGTGATCATACCAATAGGTATACCCCCATTATACCTACCCGACACAACCTTGTTCAATGCGTATGATCCAGTAGAAATCAAGTCGGGTGTAAGCTCTTGCTCAGAGAGCATAGAGGCGTTTTTAAGTTTAGCTAGGACATCCTTGTTCATACGGTATGATAGTGCTTACACTGCTAAAATAGTTTCTTTTTTCTTGAACCAATGAGGGGATGGACGCGACTTATCCCATTTCATAATGTGGCGTTTCTCCTCGCCCATGTAGTAGGCACGATAAGCATCGACCGAGTTGGTGCGCTTGTATATGTCTGGCATACACTGAGGCATTGGGGTGATACTGCCGCCTTTAATGTACCTAGGATGGAAGTATAGGATGCGCTCCATCTTAGTCTGTGTCAAATGTGTCTTACCATATCGATGCGTATACTCGTGGCACAAGGCCATAAAGTGTGCATATAGCCAATCGTAGTTGCCAGATGTCTCACGCGCCCACACTGTGGAGGGGTGATTCTTGTGCGTTACCTTGTAAATCCCGCCGATAGCGTCATCTTCGTCGAGCACATGATGTGCAGTAGAGAGTAACTGGGCAGTCTCAAGAATCATTTTGACTACGTGCTTATCGCACTGAGCTTGAGCGGAGTTAATCGGGCAACGTGATAAGTAGAAGATGTTCATGAGTTAGAGTATACCCCCCGTCTTGAATTTTACCAGCGTCTTCTTTAGATCATTCACTAAATAAATATACACCATGGCTATCAACCCCAATGATGCAGTAACTAGGGCTGATCTTAATCAACAACTAGAGATACACGCAAAAACTATTGAGCTTCAGGTCCTACTATCAAAGCAACAGGAAGAGATTCTTGATCAAATTGATACTTGCGTAGAAGATCACAAGAAAATCAAAAGAACACTGGATATCCTAGAAAGGAGAACCTGGAAGCAGGGCTGGCTCTTTTGGGGTATGATATTCTCTCTTATTACCACAGCAGCGACCGTAATTTCAAAGGCAAGCACATAATGACTGACACCCACAAGCAACTTCTCGATAGGATCGTCAACATACAGAATGACGAATGTCCGTCCGTCTCCTATGAAGACAGTGAGCGATACCAACGGACACTTGAGGATGCTTCAGTATTGCTTGAGGATGAGATCAGGAAGTTAAAAAGCAGAGCCGTTTAGTTGCCATCATCTTCTTTGTCATTGTTGCGGATTCCGCCACCCTCTTCAAATCCTCTAGGATATCTAGCTCTAAGCTTCTGTAAGTTAGCCTTAGCAACCTCTTCTAGACTTAAGTGCAGATTCTTAGCAGCCATCGCGACGTAGAACAGAACGTCCCCTAGCTCCTTCTTAGCGGCATCTAGATCTAAATCCTTGCCATGGAAGGTAGCCTTTTTAATAAGCTCACAATACTCACCAGCCTCACCAGCGATGCCTAGTGCCCAGTTTAAGTTAGCTTGCTCCCTATTAATGTTAGGGTTTGCGGTGCGAGTACATTCTTGTTGAAATTGATTAAAGTTCATTATCTCTTATCTCCTTATTAGATTGCCAAACTGATTTTAAAAGTATGGGGTTTACACCCCCTTGTTCCGCAAAAGAAATCATCGCGTTGAGATCTTTAGGCAAACACTTACCTCCGAAGCCTCTGTTATTTTTAAATACCGCCGTGTGCATGGGGTGAATCCTAGGATCTAAGAGCCACGCCTCACGCGCTGCATTCCAATCGACACCCATACCCTCACAAATTGAGTAGATTTCATTACAGAATGCAATCTTGGTAGCATAGAAACAGTTCTCCATATACTTAGCCATTTCCGCTGTTTTTGCATTGGTTTGATGGTAAGCCTTCATGGGACCTGTGACAGGTAGATAATAGTCTATAGCCTCTGAGCAGTCCTTAGAATTACCTCCGAAGGTGAAGAAAGGCGTATCTTTTACCTCAGTGTGGAAACTGTAAGGGGACCAATAGGTTGACTCACCACAATATTCAGGTGCAAACACAATCCGTAGACCATGCTTACTTGCAAGCTCGTCGGTAGTTCCAACGGATACTGTGGACTTAAGAATAACAAGAGGAGTCTTCAACCAACTGGCAACGTCTTCTACGATTGAAGCATCGCAAGAGCTATCGTCACGCATTGGAGTAGGGACACAAATAACCCCAAGATCACATTCATTGATCTCTTCCTTAGTATGGCTGTCCTCTTTATTTGGATCAAACACACGAACCTCGTAATGGTCCTTAAAGAAATTATACATGGCTTTACCCACGTATCCATAACCTATAATTGCTACTTTGCTTCCCATCTTCCTGAATATACCTCTCTCATCTCTGACTCACAGTTTTGATAATCCATACCCTGTGATAGCATGGCTGTAGTTCGTGCATCAATGTAACGCCTCAGTTCATGAAGTTCCGAGGGTGTAATTGCGAATTTGTTATCTCTCCCAGGTAGAGACTTGTCGGTTGTGAAATGTTTTTCGATATAACCTACATTAAACTCTAAGGACATTTTAGCCGCATCAACCCCCTCGGTATGGTCACTATACCCTACCGGAACAGGGAAAGTGTATGTTAAGTTACGAATCCTAGTAAGGTTTGCGTTCTCCATAGGGCACGGATATGCTGCAACGCAGTGGAACAGGATAAGATCTGGCTTTCTTAAGATACAATACGCCTGATCAACCTCATCAATTATTGCGGTGCCTGTGGATAAGAATACTCGATCAAAGTGATCATTGCAGAAGTGCAACAGCTTTTTATTTCTAATTTCTGCGCTTGGTATCTTAACATCAGTTCTCCCAAGAGAAGATAGCATCTTCGCATCATCTACAGAAAATACTGAAGCTAAGAATTTAATACCGATCTCATCACAAAACTTAATTAAGCCCTTTACTTGATCAATAGAGAGTTGTGCTTTTTCATAAATCTCTCGTCTACCATCATCATCCCAAGGACCTTCCTTTAAATTAGTGGTAGAGAAAATTTGGAATTTAGCATACTGTGCTCCTGCGTTTTTCGCAGCCCTAATCATGAAGTTAGCTAACTCCATGTCGCCCATGTGATTCCAACCAATCTCTGCAATTAAGTCTGTCATACGTAATACCTATCTCCCTTATCTCTGTCTAACACCTGTTCTGCAAGCCACAGATTCTCTTCATCATGAATATCAATACAAGAATTGAAATCGTCATTGCTTACAATAGCCACATTGTCCCCAAGCCTCTTACCTTTTTTAATAATAGATGATCTAGTGGCACAAGCGACACCTGTATCCTCACGATAAATAAGGACTTTACTGTCTGCTTGTCTTGGAAGATAAGCATCCTCGGTAATGCGATAAGGCGGTGATTGGCCTTCGACACCCCAAAACTTTTTATGAGTAGGGTGTGCAATAAAAGAACTGTCCACGCTCTCATCGTTAATTAACTTATCTACAACAGCATCAATCATCCACTTGTGTCTAAAGATATCTGTAGTCTGTAGGTATACAACAATATCAACGGGTTCACCATTACCTTCTAACCAAGTTACAGCGTGCTTGAGTGCGGACTCAGAGGAAGATTCATCCTTTGCAAGATGTGAAGGACGTATGAAAGGAGCTTCCGCTCCGCACTGCTTAGATATTTCTGCTATCTCTAGAGAGTCTGTACTAACTATTACACGATCAACCCTTTTACTTTCCAAGGCTGCTTTAATCGTGTAATAGATTAAAGGCTTACCTAGAAGCGGTTGTATATTCTTTTTAGGAAGTCCAACAGAACCTCCTCTTGCTAGTATTATAGCTACTACACTCATCCCATCCCCTTCCAAGTAGCGCAACCATAAGTCCAGTGATGGTCACAGATGGTCTCAGGATCATACACAGAGTGCAGCCCCTTATCTTTCAGTATCTTAGCCCAGTGGCGATCTTCTTTGCCGCTGATGACCTCACAGAAAGGCTGCTCTTCCCACACGCGCATTGGTATAAAAGAGAAAGCATTATGGAAGAAAGGATCTTCTAGATCGTTGCTCTCTGGCAAATTGATCATACTTTTATCATGAGAGAAGTTGTGCCAAGCATTTTTAGGGACAAGCCTTCTACCCTTGTAGATTGGACGTTGCCTGCCTATAACTCCAAAGCAACCCTCTTGATCAAGATAGGATTCAAGCTTCTGCCCTACTTGCTTAACTTCACAATGAGCCGAAATACAGCAAACATACTTGCAGTCTAGCTTTGAAAATCCAAGATTCAGAGATTTACCCGGTGAGTATTCATTCTTTGGGATTGTTGCAAACTTAGGTTGAAACATCCTAGCAATGGATAATGAATCATCGGTTGATTCATTATCCACAATCACAACATCTGACTCAGGGAAGTGATCTTTGATGGATTGTAGCGCATACCCTACCCATTTCTCCTCATTCTTAGTCCTAACCAAGAATCCAAACTTACTACTCATAGTTTTCCTCCATATGATCGACAATCCTAACAGACGCGCTACCTTCAGGACCAAGGAACTGTCTAGGGCTATCCCCATACAAAGCCTTAATATCAGGAGATGACCCCGGTTTAATATCGTAGTTCTCTACAGTTGATTCCTTACCTAGCATAGTAACTTCTTTCATAATAGACGAACCCGTGTTGATAATCTTACTAGCTATTGTAATAAATTCCATGGATGAATGGGGGTACCAGGACTCGTCTGAAAAGTTTAAATACTTTTTATGTTCTTGTCGTATAGGGTCCTTACCTCTAGTCTTAAGGAGAGGAGTGTAACCTTCTTCTAAAAGTTCTTCGCAAATGTTGCTAACATTCACCTTAGAGAAATCTCTGGCTCGGGGGTAGACTACAAGTGCATACTTTAAAGAAGAGTCCAGGCCATACTTAGTGTAAACGTGTTCAGGGTTTATGAACACGTCATATTTAGGAGATCCCAAATACAAATTCTTTTCACTCAGACAATCGAAGTGTTTAGCAAAATACTCTGAGGGGAAGACCACATGATTTACCTTGTTGATGTATCCTCTATACAACTTAGAGAAATCATACATATAAGTAAGCGAGTAGGATACCGGAGATGCCTCAGCACCAATACCTTCAACACAAACAGTTATGTCTCCTGAGTTCCCATACTTGAAATTAAACTCAGACATTAACTTATCGCACACAGCCCTGTTAGATGTACTGCAAGGATTGTTGTACTTATGATTAGGGGTGAGAGAGACTACTACCTCATGTCCTCGACTCTGTGCTTCTAGAGCCACTGGGATAAAGTATCTCCAAAAGGTCATCTCAGTTAAAGGGAAGTGAACTTTCATTTCTTAAACTTAAATAGAATATAAAGCTGGGGTAGGTCTTCCCACAAACTCAAAAGCTTAACAGAAATATCGTCCCAATAGGTAATGCCCTTCACTTTTAAAACTTTAGGAACTTCTTCTGCTATTGCTTTGTTTAAATCAGTATAGCCAAACTTATTACAATTATGCATGAAATTTTTCGCTTCAGGTAACTTTGCATACTCATCGTCCCAAAGAAGCGACCACAGGTAATTACCCTCGACATATGCGTGCTCTTGTTCTTCACCTTTAATCCAACCAATTTTATATTGATCAAACCTCCAATGATCCCCAAGACCCCAGTCCAGATAAGCGATACCTCCCTCCTCTAAGTGGTCATATATCTTTTTAATGAACGACTCGGGATCTTTAGCAAAGTAAGGGCAGCGAGTAGATATAATTGTGTCATACTTCTTGGGAAGAGACCAGTCTGAATTGATCTCCCAGTTACCAAGAGATAAATCATAAAGATCCCCTTGAAATATATTATTATCAGCAAAGCCTAAAAGCGCAACATCACCCTTTGGCTCAATCATGCTATTGTAGAAAGGGATTACGAAAGAATTACTTTTACCCATTTAAGTTTCAAATATGTGGTAAGGTTCCACTTGCTCTAATTTAGCTAAAAGATCATTTGTATTCTTATCCGACAAAGCATTAGTGAGCCACGTAGAAAAATGGTAAGTTGCTGCTAAGTCTCCGCTAATCAATTCATCGGTAGGAGGAGCACAATTGCTGTAATGAACCTTAATACCATCGAGGTTGAGCTTTCTATAGGAAGACTCATATATATGTCCCGTCTTATGCCCTTTGTATAGGGAGAGATGAGTGTAGCCATGATTCTTCAACGCTTCAACAGCTTCTGGCGATATCCTAAAGGCAGGAGGTCTGAATACCTTTGTAAAGTTTAAGCCGGTATCCTTTATAATATTTTCAATAGCTGTTAGCTTGGTATCAAGAGTGGCATAGTCATTAGATAAGAACTCATCATTGTTACTAGGAGGACAGCTATGATTATACCCGTGAACATTCAGTGCTACGTTATCATGCTGAGATATTAATTTTAATCTCTGGATAAACTCAGGGTGCTCATTCAAAGTATAAGGACCATCACCGTCACGTATCATGGCGAAGGTTACAAATAAATCAACCTTTAGACCGGCTTCCAAAAGTCTTTCTACATTATGCCAAAGCTCGAAGCTTTGTGTTGGCCTTGGGCAAAGATCATCAATCCCTATTTGAATTTTCATTTTTGTTTACAAGTATTTTGTACTCAGGGAAGTACAGATAATCAATGTTAGTTCCTAAGAAGCAGTTAACACTATGCTCTGGCGTTTCACAAATTGGCTCCCGATCATTGAAACTGGTATTTAACAGAATCGGGACTCCAGTCTTCTCATGAAATTTACTGATAATATTGTAGTAACTCTTGTTCTGCTCTTTGTTAACAGTTTGAACTCGTGCTGTGCCGTTAACATGTTCAACCGCAGGAGCTAAACCTAGCTTATGCTTCTTGAAGTTGAAAACAAAAGACATGTAAGGAGAAGGGAAACACTTCTCAAACCAACTAGAAGAGTACTCTTCTAAAACACTTGGAGCAAAAGGTCTAAAGGACTGGCGGTGTTTAACCTTCTCATTAATCAAGTCCTTCATATCGTTGCTTATAGGACTGGCTAGAATGCTCCTATTACCTAAAGCCCTCCTACCAGATTCACTTCTACCTTGAAACACAGCAACTATCTTATCATCTACCAATAGGTCTACGCAGTCATCAACAGACACACCTTCCTTAATGGTTAAGGTATCCTTCTTATCTTCTAAGGATTTTCTAACGTCGGATTCCGAGTATCGTTCTCCAAGATAAGGTGACTCGAAGTGATCGACACGAGGGTTGCCTAATACGTTATGCCAGTAGTGTTGGCAGGCTCCAATCGTGTGACCTCCATCGTAGGGTACGGGAGGTACAAAGAAGTTATCAAAAGAATCCTCATACTTTAAGAGTAGGTTACCTAGAGCGACTGAATTTAAAGCAACACCTCCCGCGAAGCAAATGTTTCTTGATTTCACCTCAGAACCCCCCACCGTAATCTTACTCGGTGAGTTTAGAGTAGTAGTTAAGCATTCAATTATTTCAAATATTGAATCCTCCGTAACCTTTTGAAGGGCTGCTGCTAAGTTATACTTTTCCTGCTCGTCCTGCTCCGCTATCACTCGATACTTATTAAGATAGGGGTGAAAAACTTCTTCTTCAGGTGGAACGTATACTCCCCTCTTTGCACCAGCAGGGGGAGTGCTTACCAAGGAGAAATCCTCTTTGACCATCTTCAGGATATCTGCATAGTACTTGTCAGGATCTCCTAGAGCAGCCATTGCCATAACTGTACCCGCTTGATGGCCTCTAGGGTACCCTGCGGATAGCTTAAAGACATATCGCGTAAGACGGCCCCACAGCCTGCCTAGGCTGAACTTATGATTAGGTATTGATAGGATCCTAGTAATGACTCTGTCTTTTGCGTAATAAACACAAGTAGATTTAGGACCATCATCTTCGTCACCCTCACTATCCAAAGTTATAATGAACGAATCCTTCAAATTTGAAGAATAAAAAGCATGGGCTGCGTGACAGAAGTGATGGGGATAGAAATTTACATCTAGTTCTTTATTACTTAAGTTATTTTTTGGATACGCCGATACCCAATGATCAACATCATTTAAAGTGAGACCGTTCTTTTCTAGATAATACTTCTTAAGGTACTCAAGGCTATCACCCCCAGACTCCTTAATTCGTGTATATCTTTCGAACTCAATGTGTTCTTTAACAACACCATCCTCCATAACACAATACCCACCATCATGCCAATCATAGAGGCCCACAATTCTAGTTACCATATAAGTTTCCTACCTTTTCCTACACTTTCAATTATAGAACAATAATCTTCGCACACATCGTCTAAGGATTTCATAGGGGAGAGAATTGAGTATAGCTCAGAGTAATTCTCATAACCAACCCCTCGCTTACCAACATATTCTGGTATGCTACCACCTTCCGTATGATAGAGCACTGGTAAGCCACAAGCTATTGCCTCAAGAACATGATTAGCACCCGCCTCTAATTTAGAAGCAGTTATGTAGAAATCATGTTTAGGAAGCTCCTCTGCCAACTGTTCTTTACTCATTGGAGGCATGAGTTGAGTTGGCTCCTCTACCTCAAAACAAGGACGGCCTATAAAAGTGAACGCCACACCAAGACTCTCTTGATCCCTTTGTAATTTTTCATAAACATCTTTACCCTTCATTGGATTATCCGACCAGTGATGGGTTACGACTTTTAACTTTTTATTGAATACACCATCGTCAGCAACGTTTGGTATTACATACGTTGGAATATCTGCATATACGCTCAGTTGATTCCTAGCCCATTCACTAGGGTAGATAATAGCTGAGGAGAAGGGCAGAGTCTCCCTCAATAATTTGGTTAGTTGAGGTTTGCCATGAGTCCCGACATCACCTACCCGCTGAACTACGGGTACACGAGATCTGTATAAGTGTTTAGCCGTCCTAGGATCACTTACAAAAGCTACATCACACTTATCATCTAAGTGAAATACAACATCATGACCCTTCCTTAATAGATGCTCCTTGAGTCTACTTAGTAACACATTTCCACCACCCCATGCGGTAGTGGCTTCCTTAGGAGTATTTCCAAAAACAATTCTCATTTACTTTGTTAGTAGTACCTGACCGTAATTAATTTCATCATCACTAAGGTCTCTATCGTCTTGGAAGATACGTCTATCCATGATAATCAATTCCTTAGATTCATCCTCGATGCCATCGATGATTTGGCTACATTCAATATCGGATTGAATATGCTTCTTATGATAGTCATCAAACAGCAAAATCTTCTCAAATTTATCTTTGGTATTTTCCCAATCTTGTCTGACCGCCTCGACAGTATGATCTCCATCGATGTAAATGAAATCATAAGAGGAGGTATCCTTACTAAGGTAGTCCTGAGATTTTTCTTTTACAATCTCTACTTGGCTGGTCCAATCCTTGGGAAAGATACCCTTAAGATTGTTCCATAAATTATCATCAAAATAAGGATCGATGGTGGTAATCACACCCCCACCAATTTCGCTCATGGCCTTAGCAGCACATATGCAAGAGTAGCCTCTCCCAAACCCAATCTCCAGATAGCTTTTAATATTGTATCTTCTTATTAGAGAGTAAATCAGCATACCTCTTTCGTAATTAGGACGAAAGAAGCAACCTTTTGTTTTATACAATTCAGAGTTCGGATCTCTACTCTTATAAGCCGTAAAGTGACCTATCTGATCAAAGTCTCCCAACCTCAACTGGTCCACTGGGTGTCCCAACTCTTGTAATTTATCTTTTATATAAACTTCTTTCATTTTACCAAACTCTTAAAAAAATCAACATAACCTAAATCCAAATCTAAGGACCTTTGTGAGACTGCATTATAGGCATGATCTATATCGCTTTCCTCAGGGAAATAAATGGTATCATGTATGTCAATAATACAAGAAGGGCTAAGTATCTCCGACGCGATCCCAACATTGGTAGAGACAATTGGAGTGCGAGTAGCAGCACACTCTAAGATAGCTTGGGGTCCACCCTCACACCTTGAACCAACCACATACAAGTCACAAGCATTATACATTAAGTTTACTTTATCAACGGAGGGCCTCTCTAGATAAGTAAAAGGTATTCCTTTTTCAGTCAGTCGATTGATCACGTATTGTCTTCGCCAGCCTCCTAAAAGAACGTGAACATCACCACGGAGTGATTGTACTCTCTCAACGTAATCACAAAACCTATCGGGACCCTTTGATAACTTGGGACTGCTTAGATCACTACCCTCGGTGTCCCTTTGAAAAGAGCCAATAACATAACTGTCCGCAAGATTGATATTACCCATACCAATTGAATCTCTTGAAGTTTTTTTAGGCAAAGGATACCATAGCTCCTTATTGACCCAATACGGAAGAACGGTTACGTCTTTACTAAACTCTTTTTTAGATTTCATAAAAGATTTAGTTTTGCTACAAGACGTAAGGTAGCAGGTAGTATTATTGTCCAAGGCTTCATAATATGCGTGGCTATACTTGGTTTTGTCTATATGCTGAATGCTAGTGACCACAGGAATATCTAAGTTCCAAAGAACTCTGCCAGGGAGTGGTGATAGAAGCCAAAGGACATCAGCTTTATCAATATCATCAACCACATAATCACTCCATCTACGGGAAAACTCAGAGGCTATACGGTCCAGTATCCAATCTTCTTTTACTACATGTATGCCTATTTTCATTTCAAAGAATCCTCCATCATCATATGGACAAGATTTGAAAAGCTAACCTTAGGACTCCAGCCCAAATCTTTAGTTATCTTAGAATGATCGCCAACAAGAAGTTCTACTTCTGCGGGTCTATAAAAAGCTGGGTTTACTTCTACATAATCCCTGTAGGATAGGCCAACATAATTAAAGGCTGCCTCACAGAATTCCCGAACGGTATGCGTTTCTCCTGTGCAGACAACAAAATCATCAGCCTTATTGTGTTGAAGCATTAGATGCATGGCCTCAACATAATCTCCAGCAAACCCCCAATCTCTGCGAGCATCTAAGTTTCCTAACTCTAGCTTATCCTGTTTACCCTTGTATATCCTAGCAACGGAATCTACAATTTTCTTTGTAACAAACTCTTCACCTCTACGTGGAGATTCATGATTGAAAAGTATGCCGTTGGACACAAACATCCCATAGCTTTCTCGGTAGTTTACAGCGGCCCAATGAGCAAAGACTTTAGCTACACCGTAAGGAGATCTTGGATGGAAAGGAGTTGTCTCACTCTGGGGGGATTCGTGGACTTTTCCAAACATTTCACTGGAGCCAGCTTGGTATATCTTTATCTTAGGATTAATCAACCTGACTGCTTCTAACACGTTAAGGAATCCCATGCCTGTAGTATTACAAGTATGGATTGGCTCCTCAAATGAAACTTTAACGAAAGACTGTGCTGCTAAGTTGTATACTTCATCTGGTTGAACGTCTTCCATGATACGGCACAGACAAGATAGGTCAGTAATATCTCCAGGAACCAATGTAAGGTGTTCCTGGATATGTTCTATCCTCTCTAGGTTAGGGGATGCAGATCTCCGAACCATTCCAAAAACTTCATAACCTTTCTCTAAAAGGCTATCTGCTAGATAAGAGCCGTCTTGTCCCGTAATTCCTGTAATTAAAGCTCTCATTTTAAAACCTCACTACAAATGCTTACCCATCTGTCGTGTGTTATTTTCCCAGGCTTAAAATATCTTCCTTGCTGTTTTGTAGTACCCCTGCCTAGGTGCATAAACATTACATCATTATTGCTGTCCAAGGTCCTGTCTACCCCGCACGTTGGCCCAAAGTTTTTGTATGGCTCGTTTATTATGTCGTTCAATTCTTTTTTATTAAACGTGCAAGGGAATACGAAATAAGGTATGTTGTTATCCCTACAGTGTTGAGTTAGTGAATCACCTACATCTAATTCAGGTAACTGAGGTAGTGTATTACACTGTCTTAGAATATCTGAGTTAATCAATAGGCCAGATTGGTGAGCAGCTTGAATTCTCGTAGCATCATGAGACATGCCCACTAACTGATAGCCTTCGTCAACCTTTTGCTTAAGCTCAGTGAAGAATGAAGGACTGGTTATGCAGATGTCTGAGTGGCATACGAAAGTATAAGCATCTACTACCTGCTCCTTTCCTAGCTCAATCCCATATCCATTAGCAAAAGAACCGCCTACCGGATCTATTTGTTTTTGCTTTATCTCTGCTTCTGGGTAACTTATGAAGTTTACGTTGTCTGCTAAACTTTCGACAAAGCTTTTGTAGGATGTATCATTAGATGTTTCTACTACATAGTAATTTAATGTAAAATCTTTTGGCTTGTGCTTCTCAAAACTTCTGATCGCAATGTCTACAAGATGTTTTGTTTTATATGATATAATAATTATTGAAAAGCTGTTCATAGCAGTGTGTCTAATCCTTTCCAGATATTATAGTTGGACACAAGCCCTTTTGCCTTAAGTTTGTGAGTATCTAACCACATATCTTTAACCTGGACGATTTTGTGGAAGTCGGATGGTTCCACAGGTGTGAACTTACTGTTAGAGAGTAACTTTCTCTTACAATAATTCATTACGTCAACAAACTTAGTTTTCTCTCCGCTGGATATGTTAACGATGTCGTTAACATCCGTTTCGCGCATCATAGACATTAGTAATCTACAAGTGTCCGAGACGTGAATGTAATCTCTAAAAAATTCGCCGCCGTGATATAATGAAATATCTTCACCATCTTTCAGTTTATTAATTAAATACTGAAGTGCGTTTTTCTTAGCGGAGACCTTACCATCCCCTGGGCCGTAGACATTCCCTAATCTAAAAATTCTATAGGTAATTCCCCAGGTCTTACAGAAACTAATTAAAAGATCTTCGGCACACTTTTTAGTAATTGAATAAAAGCCCGTGGGGTTGCAATGATAAGTTTCTTTAGCAGGAAGAGGACAATCCCCATATACGAACCATGAGCTTACAAAATTAAAAACTATATCTCTATCTTTGCACTTCTCTAAGACTTTTGTTAGTTTACTCAGGTTGGTTTGGATGTCAATTTGAGTGTCCGTAAGCACATTGTAATTATCGACTGTACTTATTAGATACAGAACTTGCGTGCTATCAGGATGAGGCTCGTCTTGATCTCTTGGCACAACATGAACTTCATTGGCAAACTGCTTACAAAACTCTGTGCCTACAAAGCCTGTTCCTCCATACACAGAAATCATCGCTACATCTCCTCGTAATAGCTACCAAGGGTCATTTTGGTACCACTAATGACACTATCCCCCTCAGGCTCTTTAAAGTCTGATCTATTCATAACTCTAAAGTCACAACTAACCCTAGTCACACCTGTAGTGTTAATTTTATTACCGTGTAGCAAGTTAGCACCATTCCAAAAGGCAACAGTCCCGTATTCCATTTCAATAGGCGAAAAGTCCTTTTTATCCTCCTCGCTCTCATACCACACCGCGTTAGTTCCATAGGCTGAGGTGAAGGGCATAAAGATGTTGACCTCCTTGGGATTGTGATTGTAATCCCTATCCCTGTGCCAAGACTGCACGCCTACGTTCTCTGGATAATGAGTTCTGAACGTAGGTATTACTTGATAAACAATTTTATCATCGGAGAATAGAGGCTTTAAGTGCTCCGCAATAAAGTCTTTATACAATTCAATAAACTTACTGCCTCTAATCTTTTCGTATACGCTCTTATGAAAGGGAGTGGCTTGTTCAATATCCCAGGTAAATCTTTTTTTGAAGTCCTCACCTTTGTGAATATTTTCAAGATCGGTAACCCCTGCCATATCTTCAATGGCATTCCTAAACGGGTACCTCTTAGTGTTATAATTTATGTGTTTCATCTTTTAATACCGAATCAATATAATCAAAAGTATCTTTTGTATAGTGCGGAGGGCACCCTAAGAAAAACACCCTGTCTAGAACTTGATTTGAATTAGGGTACTTCTTGAAGTCATCCAGATGTTTGTAAGCGGGATGAATTAGAATATTACCCGCAAAGTAATTACGAGTCTGAATCTTACTACTCTCCAGCAAGTTAACAAGTTTCATTTTTTGATGCTTGTCTTTGCAGATGATGGGAACACCAAACCAAGAGGTTTCAGAATGCTCCAACTCAATGGGAACCTCAATATCTTTAACCCGTTTCAAGAGCATATCCTGCATTATTTTCTTATGCTCCATTCTCTTTTGGTGAATCAGATCAACTTTTTGCAGTTGAACCACACCAATCGCACCTTGCAAATCCAAAGGCTTTAAGTTAAAGCCAATATTACCGTAAACATACTTATGGTCAATGATACCGTCATAATCATCAAGCCACTTATCAAAGCGATTACAACAAGTTCCGTTAGGAATTAAATTGGCGGCTCCAACACAATAGCAATCCCTACCCCACCAAGCTAGGCTTCGACATGTTGAAATAATGTCCTCCCTGTTAGAAGACACCAAACCCCCTTCTCCAGTACTTATATGGTGTGCTGGGTAGAATGAATGGGTAGATGCGATAGCATAATCTGAGAGAAGCTTCCCTCTCCACTTGCTACCTAGGCTATCACAGTTGTCTAAAATAAGCTCTAGGCCGTGTTTTTCACAAATGCCCATAAGCTTATCCATGTCAACTGAGTTTCCTAGCACAGGAGACAAAAACAGTGCTTTGGTTTTTTCAGTAATTCTTTCCTCAATAAGATTCAAATCTAAATTGAGAGTATCGAGTTCAATATCTATAAATACTGGCTTTAAGTTAAAGACCATAACGGGTGAAAGCGTAGTAGGAAAGCCTACTGCTGACATTAGGATCTCATCGTCATCTTTCCAACCAAGAACTTTTTTAAGTGCCCCCACAAGAACCAAATTGGCGGAACTTCCTGAGTTCACCATCACGGAGTGCCTTTGATTAAACTTCTTGGAAAAACGCGCTTCAAACTTATGAACATTTTCGCCAGACGAGAGCCATTTACCCGAGATGAGTGTTTTAATAGCAGCATGAAGCTCCTCGTCATCCCAAAAAGGACCAGAATAATACACAGAGGTCTTACCAGGAATGAATTCCGTAGACCTGTTATACATGTACTTTAGCAAATTGTTATCTTCGCTAATATCTTCTAGAAGATCCTTAATCTTATCTGAAATGTTTTTCATAGTTAGCCGCTACTTGATCAATGTGAAGATCATCTCTAGAGAATCCCTTAGGTAACTCTAAAACTTCTAAAATACCCTCTACAACTTTATCTGAGTCTACCTTATCTGGGTCGTAAAGGCTTACTCTCTCTCCGTAGTTATAGTCTTCTTCTAGCTGTAATATGAGACCATTATCTTTAACTAATTCAGGAGTGCCTCCATTGTGTGAACACATGACAGGTATTCCACAAGCCAAAGCCTCAACTACGGTATTAGGACAAGAATCCAACCAAGATATAAAAAGCATAGCATCAGCAGAGGCGTAGATGGAAGGAAGCTCTCGGTGAGGATACTTCCTCATCATTATTACATTACTTGGAACACTAACCCCGACGTTATATTCAGACCCTCCAAGCACGATTAGACAAACATGCTTGAGTCTAGGGCTTTTAAAAGCCTCTATAAGCTCTTCTAACCGCTTGTGTCGCCTCCAAGATGCGGAGGTAATGCATACCTTCTCATAGTTACCAACCCCTTCATAGGGTGACACAGGAAGCGCAGAGGGATTGAAAGAAGACGGTACCCCATTGCGAATGACTACACTATCCTTCTTTATGCCAGTAAAGGATTCATATACCTTCTTTGAGAAATTTGATTGAAATACAATTTTATCAAACATCTCGTAGCACTTGAAAATAGGGCTATTTAGTGCATCACAATTGGGATTATTCTTATCAAGATATAGACCATCTAATCTTAAAAGGTTGTTGCATTGAGGGAAATAATTTCCGGTAATGATCGAGATGTTATTAAAGGGTTCCGTAGGCTGTCTATCAATAAAGTGATGCCCTCGACTAATGAGAGCATCTCTAAGCCTAGTAGCAAAAATGTTAGGGCCACTAATGTCGCTTATATTGTTTATATGGAAGTTGCTCATAAGGAGGTCTTTGTCTAATTTCGTTAGCCGTATCGTGCTGATCCTTCATACTATGCTTATGCACATTATCAGGCGTTTGAACATTATAAACATACATGAAATGAGGAATATAAACTGAGCGATAAGGTCCAGCCATCTCTAGCATGGGATACATGAATGCAGTATCTCCACCCGCTTTAATTACACCCCCATCACTCTTCCTTAAATCGGAACTCTTAATATTTCTCCAAAGAAAAGCTTTCCAGGTTCTTAAGTGTGTAGTTGTATACCTAAGTTTACGTAGCTCATTCCAAATTGGAGGATTTTGTGCAAAACCGGGCTTTAAATTTTGCCCGTCCCACTCTAAAAACTGGCCGTAAGTGATCCAGGCTCCATTATCATATGCTTCTGCTAGCCTATCTAGGACTTTATCATCAGGAAGCCAATCATCGCCATCCAAGGTTAAGCAGATATCATCATCATCTATCTCCTCACGGGACATTATTTTTTGATAATTACCAACTTGGTAGGTTTTAGATTTATTAGAAATAAGTATGATACGAGGATCCTTCCAAGCCATCTTGGATACAATACCTCTGGACTCGTCAGTAGATATATCATCTAAAACATAACATATCCAGTCTTCTCTATTTTGTCCTTGAAGAGATTCCAGGCACCTCTGAATATATTCGGCTGCATTGTAGCAAGTAGTTATAACTCTAAACATCTTTTCCATTTCTCTAAGATTACGTTATCATCACACTCGTAATCTTTAGAACTACGAGTGTTGGAATCAAAGCCTCTATACTCTATACCCATCTTCAAACATTCGCCTTGAATCATAGGTAAGCATTCTCTTCTAGAGGAGGCGTATACAACGTCCAATTGATTATAGACCTCTTGCATGTTTGTTGAGATACCACAATAAGTAACTTTTGAACTTAGTAAGGGTACCACTTCCTGAAGGAAGTAAGAAGGGTCACTTATTGATCCATAGATTACAACCTTTGAAACATCTTTGTCCCTTAGAGAGCGTTGTATGGACTCATGGACTGCCTTATGAGGGTCAATACTGCCTATGATACCTGCGGTCTTGTTAGAGTCTCTAATATTATCTTTTTTGTATTGGGTAATAACATTTGGAATAACACATCCGGGTTGATCATGCCAATCCTTCTGAAAGTTAGAAACGAACTGGACGTTGTCGTAAACAATATCCTTCATCTCTTTTAAGGGAAATAAATTTGTCTCATGGCAGGATAAGATCAATTTCTTAACATTCGGTCTTTTAGTTATTTTTAAGAAGTGGTAAATAACAACATCATCTTTTTCAAACGTAAGATTGTTAAGGTGTTTCCATGAACAAGTAATGCCTCCCCACTTACTGTCATCGTTTTGAGATTGACCTGGGGTGTATAAGCAAGCTTTAAGTTCTTTTGAGTTAAAGAGGTTGACCAGATTATTTAAAGCTACCGTTGAACCACCTAATCCTCCCCAAGCACTTGCAACTTTAATCATTTAGTTTATACCCCGTGTCTTGCATTGCTCGCATATAGAGATCATACCTTTGTTGAGCGTTTTTGCGGCCATTAAATAAATCCTTAGTCCTATCATGCAGGTTCTTTCCAAGCTCAATTCGATGCTTCTTATCTTTACAAAGTTTAGAAAGAATTTTGACCCACTCTGTTCTCGGAGCGTCAGGATCAATCAAATATCCTGTTTCACCATTTATAATCGTTTCATCATAGCATCCCACATTGCTAGCTACGAGGGGTATTTTATAACGCGAACACTCCGCAACTTTAATATCAGATTTAGAATCGTTAAATTCATTCATCTGTAAAGGAGCAATTGCTACATCCATGTCTGCGTAGTAACGACCATAAGCATCTGGAGGTAGCGCGTAATGTACATTAAAGTTCTTGCCTCCCTTAAAGCCGTTCAAGAGATGAGACATGTATTCAGGCCAAACCTTTGCTTCCCAACTATCCTTAGGCTTTTTAGAGTCTGGGGGAGGATGACCATAGAAGTTCCACTGTACGTTCTCTTTCCCAACCTTTTGATTGACCAAGTGAGGTATAGCGTTGAAAACTTTTACGTCGCCTCTATGGTGAATACCCGCTGCATATCCAATCCTAGTATATTTAGCTTTACTCTTGGGATGATTCCAAGCAGGAAGTTTGTAGTCTAGTACGTTTTTAACTATTGCAAGACATTTACCGACGTAGGGTTTAATTCTTTCAGCAAACTTTTCTTGAGTTACAGTAACTAAATCAGCGTTATGATAACAAAACTTAGTAATATCTCCTAATTTGTTTTCTTCATACACGTCATACAGATGATGCTCTTTGTAGAGGTCTGTCAACAAATCATCAGTGTCAAAGTGTACAAACTTACCAAGCTTCTTACCTATACCTACTACGCGAGCGGTGTAAGGACCTCCGTACTTCAGGATATTTGCTAAAAATATCACATCTGCCCAGTTCATGTCCTTTAGCTTATCCTCCTGTGGGGCGAAGTTCTTTTCTGTATCTATCTCAAGAGGGTTGTCAGTATATCTAATTTCTACCTTATCAGGCAACTCCTCAGCCATCATCTTCATTGGAGATAGTTGCCTATAGTAGCTACACCCTCCATGGTTTGCATATACTACCAGTATCTTCAATTTACGCATGAAGACATAATAGCTCTATGGGTATAAAAAAACTAACTCAGATCAGAAGATCTGAGTTAGAAAGCTGCTCAACGTCTAAAGACGCTAACGTTTATTTTTTATGCCGTAGCTACTGGCTTTTCCACTTCTTCCTCGAAGACTTTCTTCGATCCATTCGAACTATGTGCAACTCCAAGTGCCTTTCCTAAAGACATTACAGCATCCTTCAACTCAACCTTTCCGTTACCAGGAACAGCGGCTTTTACGGCTGTACCATAGTGCTTTCTTTTTCTCTTTGAGAAGAGTAGTCCCAAACCTTCCAAAGCTGCAACACCTGGGAAGACTGAGTTAAGCGCACCTAGGCCCATGCTGAGAACTGAATCTAGAGCATCCGAACCTGGGTCCATGATATCTACGACATCACTATTAGGATCCAACACATCATTCTTATCAACGACTACGAGGGTTTCCCCACTACTAGCCAACTTTCCAGCCACCTCTGGTGGAAGTGCTCCCAGATCGGCAGGAATTGCACCTGCACGAGCTTCTGGTCTCACGTTACCAATAGTGGTAACAACTTTATCTTCAAACAGGCTCTCAACAAGAGAGCACGACGCACACATTAGGCCCATCATCATAGCAAGCAGGCCAGTCAACCAAAACTTCTTAATCATCATACTTGTAATCCTCCCTCGTCATCACTCCAAGGGGGAGTGCTTTCAGTTTTGACGGGGTTAAGAGAGCTTTCGAGAGTCATAGTGATCTCCTTGCCCTTTTCGTAGCTATCAATCTCACCAAGAGATTTGATGTTCAAATCATTATCCACGTACTGAGCAATTAAAGCATCCGTCTTGGCTGCTGGAGTTTTCTTATACTTCCCCGCAGACTCAACATAGCTAGGCCACTGACCTTGCTTCGTTACGCGAATATTAAAGTCGTTACCTCTTTCCAAAGAGATCATCGTCGTGTTATCAGGATCATCTTCATCCTGGAAATCTTCTCCGATCATGGTCTGCATGACTCGGTCAAATAGCTGCTTACTCATACTCAGAACCTTAACCGGATCCTCACCTTCCTCCTCTAAAGAGCGAACAATTGCAGCACTGTAGTAGCGTGGACGAGGCTTAATCATACGAGCCATAGTCGCAAACTTGCTTTCATCATCACGACCTAGCCCTTGCTCGTTGTGACGCTTCCACAGATCATAGTACATATCGCACATTGGGCACTTCTCATGCTCAGTGCGACGGCACTTGTAGTAATTCCACTTACCATTGTCATCCTGGTATGCGTGAAGCTTCGTCTCTACGAAGAAGTCTAGGGAATCCTCCTTCCCAGGTAGGAAGCGGACAACGTTGTCTCCTTCCTTCGGTGACCAGAACCCGTTGGAAGACCCGGCGGTCTTCTTAGTATCCGAGTTCATGTTCTTGTGCATCTCACGTAATTCTGCTAGTGTTTTTGCCATTGTAATTCTCCTTTAGGCTGTTGGTTTGCAATCGAGTGCTAACAAGTTATTGGTAAAGCTTAGATTCCTGCCGACTGTTAGCGGATAGCTGGATAAGCATGTCTTTCTTCATCTCCAAAGTATTACAGATGCCCTTGGCATATCCGTAGCTTTCTTTAGAACGACGAACTTGGTCATTTAAATCATTGGTCAGATCAAGAGATTGAACGTAGTCCTCAGCCGCAACAGCGGTGAGCTTAACGCCCTCATCCCTCCTAGATGTCCGAGCAGATGCCTTGAAGTTTTCCAAAGCGTCCTCGCAATCATCCAGAAGTCTCTTGGTGCGGATCATTATACCATAATAATAGGCATACTGTGAGGAAATATTAGAAAGTTGATCAGCAGCCGTATTAGGGTCACGAGCAACCTTAGAGACAATATCAACAATATATTGATAAGTTTCCTGGTTTAGAGCTTCTGGCTGTGTTTCTACAATATCAAGCATAGATAGTTGCGAATAGTTTTGGGTTAAGGTGATGCAGAGTCATCGTCTGCTTTGATAATGCTACCACAAGCTGTTCGTTGGTCAAGAACATTCTCTGCTGGTCAAAGTTCTTTTCGTCCAAACCTGCTCCTTCAAGCATACAGTGGTAAATCTCATGAATTATAGTCTCTCGGGCATCAATATCAGAGAGACCCATGTCTAATTTTATTTTTCTCTCATCCCAAAGGCATACTCCGTCAACCTTCTGGTCATCCTGTTGGAGGTCAGAATGAAGCTCAAAGGTAAAGGTAGCCCATCCAAGGTTTACTTCACCGACCTCTTTGTCGATAAATTTATTGTAGACATGCTTTTTTTCCTTAATAAAAGGAAAGTCAGACGGACTGTTGTTCTTCATGGGTGGGTTCCTTCATTTGTAGAGTTGAGTAATCTACACCAATATTAACTAGATAGTGCTGCTTAGAGTCCCGAGCCTTCATAACAAATACCCTCATTGCTCCTTCATCATACTCTTCCTGAGTCTGGTTTAGGGAGATAACCCAGTCACAAGGACGAATTTTGCCATAGGAGTCACCAAGCTCTGCATCAGTGATAATCGGAACCTTACGAGCTTGTCGATTAGTTTGAGACGCTGTCCAGACCAAGCAGTTGTATTCAACACCTAATCCTCGAATCTCTTCAGCGATACGTTGTTGCGCCTGATACTCAGAATCGATTAGACGATTTGGCCGAAGAAGTTCTAGGTAGTCCACAATTAGAACATCAGGAGTGAAGTCCTTGTGTAGCTTTAATTGTACAAGAAGTGCCCTAAGCTGATTGACGTTACAGCCCCCGGTAGGAAACTCCTTAATGATGAGCCTTCCATTGCTTTTAATCTTAACTTCATTCAACCTAGACTTAAGCTTTATTTGAGTTTGCGGCTGCTTTAGGGTGGTATTTTTAAGGTATGTCAATACCGAGTCAAACCTACCTGCAATCTTATCCTCGCTCATCTCTAGAGAAACATACAATACATTTCGCCCTTGCATGAGGCTTGTGGCTCCTTGGTTTACCAAGTAAAGCGATTTACCTACCCCTGGAGGGGCTACCACCATAGCGAGTTCCTTCCTAGAAAGACCTCCCTCAAGGTTACGATTGTGAGTCCTAAATGCCGTTGGAATCCTATCACGATTGTCTTCCTCATAGGAGCGAGAAATTCGATCAGCGATGTCAGTAAAGTAGTCTTGACCAACATCAATGTTCCTATTAACCATCAACGCATTCTTTACAAGCTCTTCAACTTGACCGATATCCCCTTCCTTGTTAAGGATTGCAACAGCCTTTCTAATTGCAGACTCCATCGCCCTCTGTCTAGCGAACTCTTCAACGGTGTCCAGAATAAAATCTCGATCCCCAAGGCACGACTTATCAAAGGTGTTAATTTCTGAGATTGTATTCTCGTAATCAATACCCTCGGGATCAGAGCCAGATACGTTGGTTGCGATAAAGTCTACTAGAGCAATATCAGAAGGAATTTTACGATACTTATCGTAGTATTCCCGCACACCTACAAAGATATTCTTGTAGGCGGGGAAGTCAAAAAACTCTGGCTTTAGAAGGGGCACGATCTCAGAGAAGAACTCTAGATCGTGCTTGAGAAGATACAAACACCCTTTTTTGGTGTTATCAGAAATGTGGTAGGGCATGTTATATAATAGGATTAGGGTTCGTCAAATTACCTTTTCTTCCTAGCCGCTTTACCAATTTTTCCATCCTTAGTTAATTGAATGTTGGCCTGCTTCAGACCTTCTCTAGTTGTCTCAGCGGTTTTAGAATCAAGTCGCTTGATCTTACCCTGAGATTCCATCTGCTTCAAGTTTGGAACCATCTTTTTGTAATGTTCTTCACCAGTTTTTTGACGTTCCTTAGAAGCTTCAATTGATTCCTCATAGAACTTAGTTGCCTGCTTCTTATCCATGCCCTCGTGAGCATATCGAAGACGCTCCTTCAATGCTTGATGAGAGTTACGACCAGCCCCTACACTAAAGTAATAAATTGAAGCTCGTTTTTCGGTCTCCTTTTTACAGGTAGGGCACTCGATGGTGTCAAAATAATCCATAGACCACTCCCTCACATACTTATGCCAATAAGTTGAATCCCTGTGCCAATCAGGATGGTATGACCACTCCTCAGTTCCGTCATGCTCTGGGACCTTGTCCTCATGAATTTTTCTACCTACTCTTTTCTCGTAATAGAATAGCCCAGTCTCATCAGACCTCTCTACAAATACAGAACAAGGACCACATTTCTTGCACTTATAAGTTTCTAAAATTGCCTCAACCATTAGGATCCACACTCCCCGCCAATAACACAGGCTTCAACTCCTACGGAGGCTTCTACTTGCTCCTCTTCAATAAGCTTCCTTGCCATAGCAATATTCTCATCAGTAAGAGGTAAAGCCTCTAAAGGTTCCATACCCTTAGATCCAGCACGGTAAACAGTCATACCTTTAAGGTAAGGAGCGTACTTCAAAGCCATCTTTGAAACCTGATCGTGATCAGCATCTGAAGGTAGGTTAATGGTTTTGCTAATGGCGTTGTCAATGTATTTTTGGATACAGGCTTGAACTGCCATGTGTTGCTCTGGGGTGATGTCGTAAGCACCTACAACATGGCGACCACTATTACCCTTCAACAACTCATCCTTAAACAAGGGATCAAGAACAAGAGTAGACTTCCAAGTATTACCTTCACGATAACGACGGTTATACATTGGAGCGAAGATAGGTTCAATACCCGTGGACACGTTGTGGACCATAGCAATTGTACCCGTAGGAGCGGCTGTGAGCATTACTGCATTGCGAATTCCATGCTCCTTAATCAGCATTCGGATACGAGCAGGTAGGGTCTTAGCAAACTCTTCGTCCAGATACTTCTTGTAGCTAAACTCAGGGAAGGGGGCACGCTCACGAGCAAGGTAAACCGACGAAAGATAAGACTCGTTACGGATAGTAGTGTAAAGCCTATCAATGAACTCAATCGACTTCTCAGTTCCATACTTAATGCCTAGCTTGATCAACATGTGATGTAAGCCCATGGTCCCAAGACCAATACGACGAGAGCGATCACCCGCAACCTTACACTCATCCAAAGGATAGTGATTTACAGTAAGGACATTATCCAGGAAACGAATACCCGTTCGAATTGTTCTAGCAAGACGGTTCCAATCTAGGTCATCACCTTCTTCATTTACCATGTTGGAAAGGTTGATGTGGCCCAGGCAACAGTTAGCGTATGAATCCAAAGGAATCTCACCACAAGGGTTGGTGGCATTCATCTTAAGGAAGTACGACATGTTGGTGTATCTGTTAGTAAGAGATAGGTTGAAAATACCCGGCTCACCAGACTTGACAGCATTCTCCCACAAACGATTCCACAGATCAATAGCCTTGAAGTTAACCTCTTGAACATCCTCAAAGGTATCGTTCCAAAGATTAAGATGATGAAGCTTCGCACGTTCTAAGGCATCCTCTTGAGAGAGCGCAACAATGTTGATGACTTCGCTAGTTCCATCGCTGGAAACTCGGTTAGTCTGAAATACCTTGTATCTCTTGTTGTTAAATTTAAACTCCCAGTTGTCATTATTTTCGCAAGCCTCAATAAACTTATCAGTGATAGCCACTGAAATGTTGAAGTTTGTTAGTTGTGAAAGATCCAGCTTAATGTGCAAAAAGTCCAGTAGATCAGGATGATCCACATTAAGTTCTGCCATAAGCGCGGTTCGTCTGTTTTTACCTGCCTTAACATGATTTCCTACCTCGTTAATCATTTGCATCACAGATACAGAGCCAGGAGCAGAGTTCTTTACGTTCCCAATGTCATCGCCCTTAGGACGAAGCTTAGAGAAGTTAAAGCCAATGCCTCCACCTCCACACGAGATGCGATACATATCTTGAATAGTCTTACCAATAGACTCTACACTATCTTCAGGTTCAATCGCATAACAATTAAGCAAATTCTGGTGGCTTCGGCCAGCACCATAAATGATACGCCCACCAGGGACGAGATCACCCGTACTTAAAGCATCGTAAAAGCGTTTCTCCTGTTTTTCAATCTCATCCTCGCTTTCCGATGAAGCTACATGCTTCGCCATCGCCTTACATCTCTCTGAATACTTCGTTTCACCTGGGTAGGCGTAACGCTGCATAAAGATGTCTTGTCCTAAACTGTCTAGTTGCTTAATTACCATTGTTAATTTTACTGATTCCTTTGTGTTTTCTAACTGTTATCGCTTGAGTGTCTCCCAGAAGTTCCTGTAAATAATTATTGTGAGTAATTACTAAAACTTTCTTCTCGGGATTCTGGGTTTCTAACATTCGAAGAAGATTGTTTACGGCCAAGATGCCCGGATTGTCGATATTATCACAAACCTCATCAAAAAACAAAAGGTTGCAATCAGTTCTCGAAATCTTTGAGCTAAGATCCTGAAGGGATAACATTATAGCTAAGTTAACCTTTCTTTTCTCACCACCAGATAAAGAAATATATCTCGTTTCTACGTTGTTGTTAAAAATACTTTCGGATAGCTCATCATTAAACTCCAATGAAAACTGACCGTTGGTCAGTAGTGAAATATACTCATTAGTTCGCAAGTTGAAGTAGTCCAAGATGTTCCTAATAATATAACGAGTAAGTCCTTTTTCCGAGAAGGCTATTTCCCAAAATTTCATAACCTCAAGTAAAGAATCAAGTTCACTTCGCTTGAGTTCGTATTCTTCTAACTGCGAGCATACTTGGGATAGTCTATGTATACTGCTTTGAGCGTTTTCAATCTGTTTATTTTTCTTATTGTATTTTGCCCACTCGGATGAAGATATCTTAGGTATTATTGTCTCATTTGTGTCTCTTAGACCTTTAACGACAATCTCCGATTCTTTGATTTGATGAGCTAATTCCTTTGATTCTTTCTTTAAGGTAGTTACATCTTTCCTAGTTTGAGATTTTGTATAAGTACTCTTACAGACGTGGCACTCCTTCTCATCTTCATACACACCCTCCTTGATGGAATCGTTGATTCTCCTGAGCTTATCACGATTTTTCTTTAATCCTCGTTGAAGATCTCTAATTTTCTTTTCATTCTCACTAATCTTACTCTCAGATTTAAGTATGTTTTCCAAGCTAGGGAGTTTTATCAACTTGTACCTTTCATCAGGCACCTCAGCCTCTAGGCTATCCCTCTCATTGACAAGATTAGCAAGTAGGGTTCCAACTACTTTAAGTTCACCCTGGTATGAAGACTTTAATTGCTTAACAGATGCACGCTTAGAAAAAATGTCCTCAAGATTAAAACAATTCTTAATTATCTTACGCTTATCCTCGGGGGTAGAATCTAAAAATGTAAATGTAGAATGCTGCCCGAAGACTACAGACGCTAGAAAAGATTTATAATCAGTTTCAAGAATATCCTCAAGATACTCTTGAGTTAGAGAGGCAGTAGCCTTGTTAATCAGGGTTCCATTAATCTCAACATCCAAAGAAGATGGCCTTTTAGCTCTCGTAATTAGAACGGTACCTACACCTTTCTTTTCAAGAAGAACGGACACAGAGCAATCCTTAGCAGCCTGAGCGTTGACCAGGGCCGACTCTGTAGACTTGCGAATAGTGGTTCCGTAAATTCCCCAAGTTACGGCTTCAAACAATACACTTTTCCCAGCACCGTTAGATCCTCCACTGTCTTTATTCCTGCCGAGCACTCTAGTTATGCCCGTAATCTCGGAAAAGTCTATGTTTAGACTTTTAAAAGAATAGAAGTTTTTAGCTGTTAGCTTCTTGATCTGCATATTCTTTAATGATGTTCAATCCCTCTTCAAGCTTGATTTTTGGTATTGTAGAACATTGCTCTTCAATGTATTTTCCAATTATATCAGCATCAATAACATTTAAAGGTATGTTAGGGTCGTAACCGGACAATCGATCATTTAGCATATCATCATACACGGGTTGAAACTTCAAGTCTACATAAGCCACTTTAAACTTATTAGCAATGTCGGCCCGGAGGAAAGAAGGAGGCTCATCAGCAAACTTATCTATGGTAACACGAAGCAACGTAAAATAGTTTGAGTCAGATATCTCATCAGACATAGCGTCTAAAGCTTCAAAGGGTGCTTCATAAAAACGAGGTCCAAATCCTACTTTAAACTTATTAAGAGGACCCCAGCCGTGAGCGGTTTCCTCCAATACACCCACGTAATGTTCGTTGTCAGCTTCTCCAAAGTTTGTAGACCATGGAGTTCCTAGGAGCGTTACGTGTTCATCTTGAAGATGCTTATGGATGTGTCCTAGAATGGTTCTGCATGGGAAACTCTTTAAGGTAAGGTCAGAATGGAATCCTCGAATACCAAGATGAGCAGGGCAATAACTAAAATGACCAAAAGCGACTGTATTTTCATTAGGTGCTCGAAGTAGGTGGTCCTTTATCGTTTCTTCATTTTCGTAATGAGGTATAAGTAAGAAATTTAAGTCTGAGTCCAGGATAGTATGCTTCACTACACGCACTGAAGAGTGAGGCCATTCTAAAGTATCCAAAACAGTTAAGCCATCATCGTTTCTATTCTGTGAATCGTGATTACCCCTTAGTACGTAAATACTCTCTGCTAGCATTCTAAGAGCATAGAACATTTTCTGAACGGCCACAATGACCTCAGGCGTAGGCTTCCTGTGATGATAGATGTCACCTAGAAATACAATGTGAGTAGGCTTATGTTCTTTTACAATCCTAATAGTGGATTCAATTTGATTCTCTAGGTAACCTTCACATTTAGTATCATAATGGGTATCACCTATGATTAGGCATTTTTTCATAGATCCTCTTTGCAGATTCCAAACTGATCTAGCTCAGGCTCCATCAAGTCGTAAATAGCCTCAGCCAGCATTCGAATCTCCCATTGAGCATCGGGCTTGAGACGTTGATGTAGGAACCACAGAATACTTTGAAGAGATACAGTCCAGTAGGCTTTAGTATACATGGACTGAGGGAGGATGCCTCTTGCTTGCTCTTTAGCTACCCCGTTAGCAACCATTCGATTATACATATAGAGTGCCCTCTTACAAAGATCTCCCATATACTCGGTGATTTCACCAGGATACATAAAGTCCATGGAAAACTCCTTGATAGGATTCTCATACTCCCCAGACGATTGCTTATTACCGTGAGGAGGATTTGACCTCATCTTATGAGGTATGTAGTAATCATCGGATGTCTGAGTGTATCTTCCGCTCACCTCATTCCAAGAACAGCCCTTGTCATTGTCATATAGGTGGTCAAACTCTTCAATAAATATCTCCCTCCCGTCAGCTTCTACCGTCCTAAACCCCGAACCAACTTGATACTTCATCAACTGCCGAGCCACAAAAATCGGCAGTTTAACTTGGAACGTGTAGTAGCTATGACGAAAGGGAGATGTGTGTTCGTTCTTCCAAAGAAACTTAGTTAGCTTCTTATCTTTGCTTTCAAAAGTGTCCTTTTCATTATTATAGGAGCATCTTGCAGCGTTTACAGTTTTTAATGCTGGACTTGAGACCATCTGATCCACTAGTGCGACACTGCTTTTCCCATCTTTAAGGAAGTCTTTTGAGTTTTTATCAGTCATTTAATAGGGCTTTGAGGTAAATAGGATAGGAGTATTATAGCCATGTTAACTAAATTTGAACAAGCTTTGCTAGAAAAGGGTGATATGTCTGGCTTGACGCAGAAGGGTGGACACAAGAGGTCCACTAAGAGTGGTGCTGGATTAACACAGAAGGGTGTCAATGCAGTGAACAGAAAGACCGGTGGTAACCTGAAGACCGCTGTGACCACACCTCCTTCCAAGCTGGAGCCTGACAGTAAACCGGCTAAACGTCGGAAGTCATTCTGTGCTAGAAGTAAAGGGTGGACAGGTGAGCGCGGTAAAGCGGCTCGCAGTAGATGGAATTGCTCCACTGATATTGTTCGAGGTGCTCGTTTGGCGTTGGCTGAGAGAGTTCTTGAAGCCTGTTGGAAAACTCACAAGAAAGTGGGTATGAAAAAGAAAGGTGGCCGTATGGTTCCCAACTGCGTGAAAAAGTAATCTAGGTATTTATTATGGCAAAGAAAAAAAGTAAGGGTCTTGATCCCGTTGGTAAAGAGGACGATGATGTCAACAACAATGGTGTTGACAATGATACTAGTGATAAGTACATCAAGAATCGTCGTAGAACAATAAGCAAGGCTATGGGCAAGGATCGTGAAGATAGCTCGCATGATTTGTTTATCGATGAGGTGATGAGCCGTGTCGAAGAAAAAATCATCCTTGAAGAAGAGATTATTGAAGATATTATTTCCGAAGCGGAAGAATTTGGAATTGACATTAACGACCTGACCGAAGCAGAGCTAGATGAGTTATTCGGCTTTGGACTAGAAAAGAGAAGTGCGTTGAAAGTTGCTCGTGACCGTCAGGCTAAGAGGAAGGCCAAACCAGCAAGCGATGGAAAATCTGTACTTACTAAAAAGGCTAGGGGTAGAGACTCTAAATTCGAGAAAGACCGAAGCACGAGGACTGGAAATGCTGAAGGTC
>Ga0209337_1000324_pt1 | contig 37516 bp, 33 predicted proteins | sample LinPmetageLP53_FD_184044 | JGI IMG/M metagenome (GOLD analysis project Ga0209337, IMG submission 184044) | Marine viral communities from the Pacific Ocean - LP-53 (SPAdes) (version 2) | ecosystem: Environmental > Aquatic > Marine > Oceanic | place: Pacific Ocean | collected 2010-02-08
CCTAAGGTAGATGCATTGCAAAATCATCTAATGGCATTAGGAGTTTTCACAGTGAATACATATAATGAGAGATTCTCAGAGTATTATCCACAGGGAGAGAATGACATTGCTATACTTGGGTTTGATTCTATGTCAGTAAGATTACAAGCAGTAGAGGCACTATGTGGAATAGCTGGTGTGAGGCCATTATATATAATTGATGGCCGTATGGGTGCTGAGCACTATCAGCAGTACATATTTGATAAGCCTACTGTTAGTAAGTACAAGAAGACCTGGTACTCAGATGAGTCAGGTAGCCCAGAGCCATGCAATGCAAAGGCAACAAGCTACTGTTCTAATTTATCAGGCAGTATGATAGCAAATACAGTAAGGAAACTCGTTACAGGACAACCATTTAACAGATCATTCTCATTTAATTTTCCCACAATGTTATTGGAAAAGTCCGTTATGATGTCGTAAATTACATACGCATTTCGAACGCAAATCCTTATTTGTAATGAAAAGGGGTGGTATATCTGCCCCTTTTTTAACCCCCTAAAAGGAGACTTAAATGTCTGAAAAAGAAAGAGCCAAAACCGTGGAAGATTACTTGACCCCAGAAGAAGCTGATGAATTTATGTGGGTAGGACCTGTATTAAATTCAAATACTATTGGTAAATTAGCTGGTGCGCTAGCTAAGGCACAATCACAAATGACTATGATTGAAGGTAAGAGTACTAATCCCTTCTTTAATAGTAAATATGCTAGCCTAGCTGCCGTATTAGAAGTAGCAATGCCTGCATTAAATGCTAATGAAATAGCATTAGTTCAAGGTAATAGATGGGATGCAGAAGATAATGGATTCTATATTACTAGTATGTTAATGCATTCATCAGGTGAATGGATTAAAAGTGAAATAAGAATGCCAGTATCTAAGAAAGATGCTCATGGTATTGGAGCTGCTACTACATATGGCCGGAGATATCTATTATCTTCTATGGTTGGTGTAGCCCAAGCAGATGATGATGGTAATGGTGCAATACAACAAGCACCCAGAAAGTAAAGGAGAAAATAATGGCAAGAACATTTACATTACCTAAGAAAGGTACTGGTTTATGGAATGAAGGTTGGCATACAGTCACTATTAATAAAGCTGAAAAAGGCGAACTAGATAATGGATCTAAGTATATAGATACATGGTTTGATGGATATCCTGATAACTTTAATATGCGTATTTATGAGAAGATAGGTAAAGATGGCGAAGAGTTTGCTGTTGGCAACTTATTTAGATTTGCTAACGCTGGCATTACTGACGCATTAGAAAGTGCTGAAGGTGAGACTGTTATTAAAATGAATGATGATACTTCAGAGCTAGTAGGTAAGACAGTAAATACATACTTTTATAAAGATGGTAAATTTACTAGAATACTTGGTCAAGTAGCTCCAGTTCCATTTAAGAATATAGTAGAAGAGTTTACTGACAAAGATGTAAAATACTTTAAAGGTAGATGTGAATCTTTCTTTAGTAAGTGGGTTGAACCTAAGTTGAAAGATACTGAGGATACACCTACTGAAACGGTAACAGAAGATATACCCTTCTAGGTAATAATCTAAAACAATAATATGAAAGCCCACTGAATAGATTAGTCGCTGCGGACAAGTCTTAAGTAAGTGGGTTTTTGTATTTAATAAGGAGATAGAATGATAAAAGAATTTGCATTTGGTTTAGCTAACAGACATTACTTTCAAGACGCTGATAATGTATGTGATTGGATGAATATAGATAAAGATACATATATGTCTTTATATGATTTTGATGAAAGTATTACAGCTTACTTCAGTAAAAACAACACCTTATCTGGTTTTGATGGCCTTGTATATATCCCTGATGAATTTATATTAGATGTTGATGGTAAGATAGATGACAACCTAGAAGAAGCAAGGCAAAAAGCCTTAGGTCTATCAGTATTATTAGAGGATTTGGGTATACCATTTCGCTTATATTTTAGTGGGAATAAGGGTTTTCATTTCGGATTACCAGGTACAGCATTTAGATGGAAACCTGATGTAAATTTACATTTGAAGGTAAAAGATGCATTAAAAAATGGCGGTATATTTGATTATGCTGATCCATCAGTGACCGACAAAACAAGGTTAATACGGGTCAATAATACGAAGAATTTAAAGGCTGGGCTGTGGAAATGTATAATTCCGATTAGTATACTGCATGAGGATAATGTGCTTGAAGCATTGAAGAAAATAGCATATAAGCCAGGAGATATACCTGCATTTGAATTAGAATGTGAACCAGTATTTGATGTATTAGAAAGGAATAAAAGTGAAGAAGTTAAATCTCCTGAATTTATTAGTCAAGGTAGGAATCCTGATCCAGTTAATTATCCCTGTATATCTAGTATGCTTGCTAGTAACGCACAGGGTGAACGTCACGCAACTGCTTTACGTCTCGCTGCTTGGTTTAGGTGGCTCTACCCTGAGTCAGTTGTTCGTGTTGTCATGGAACAATGGAGACAACAAGTAGACGATCCTAATAGTTCATTTACTGCTAAAGAGATGGAGAGTATAGTTAAAAGCTCTTATGAGTCTCATGGTGGACAGGGTAACAGGTATGGGTGTAATGATCCTATAATGGATAAGCATTGCGGCCAAACATGCAAACTGTATAAATCCAAGAAAAGTCAGTCTGTTATGGATTCTAAATCTATGGAAGATAGCTTAATAGCATTCTTGGGCAGTGACATTAAACCTATAAATCTAGGAACTATATTCGAAGGTGAAGACTTTCCTATATATCCAGGTGAAGTAGTAGTTATACAGGCACCACCTAAATCTATGAAGACTATGCTATTACAAAACATAGTAAATGGCCTAAAGAGACCTACATACTTTATAGAGATGGAAATGTCACCACGTCAAATATGGTCTAGGTTTGTACAAATAGAGATGAATTGGTCTGAAGATGACCTAAGAGAGCATTATCAGCAAATGAAAAATGGAATGGATAAGAAGTTCCAATGGCTTACTGTTGATTATTCATCTCCTTATGCTGCAGAACTAGAGAAACGTATAGCTATGCTTGCAGTTAAACCAGAGATAGTTGTCGTTGATCATATGGGCTTGTTTAAATCTAAACAACGTGACGCTAACATGAAAACAGAAGAAGCATCTCAAGCTATGATGGAACTTGCAGTTAAGCATAATATTATTGTGTTTGCTGTTAGTGAGATTACTAAATCTGCATTTCATGAAGGCAATATGAATATAGCATCAGCTAAAGGCTCATTTAGAACCGCTTACAATACTAATAAGTTATTGTCAGTAATTCCATCTAAGAGCAAGATGACTGGACTAATAGAGCAATTACAAGTACGATGTGAAGCAAATAGGGAGAGAGAACACCTTGATGTTAAACTAGTTGTACATAACAATCAAATCAAAAAGGAAGTATATTCATGAAGAAAGAAGAGTTTGATGAATTGTTTTTAGATATAATGATGGAGGTAAAGAAAACACGTGATGAGGGACAGAAAGAGTATGCACATACAAAAAGAAATGTATTTGCCAACTTTGAACGTGTAGCTAATAGCCTAGATATATCTAAAGAACAAGCATTAATGGTATACCTTATGAAGCACATAGATGGTATAAACGCATGGATTAAGGGTCATAAATCACAAAGAGAGGATGTTACAGGCAGGATTAAAGATGCTATAGTATATCTATGTTTATTGTGGGGTATGGCTAAAGAACAAATAGTATCTGAAGAAGAGATAGATGCATTTTTTGATGAAAAGGGATTTATTCCCTCTAAAACCCCTAATGGATCTATATTTAACCCAGAAACAGGAGAAGTATCGTATCAATCTCTAGGAGAGGACGCAGTATGAACTCAGATAAAAGGAAAAATGGGAGTATGGATAATATCGGAGAGCGATATAAAGATAGACTTGCTGACCAATCTGATTTCGTAGATGGAATTAGTGCATTCAGAGAGGAAACTCAGGAAAGAATGCTTGATTTACACGCTAGAATGAATGAATTGGAGTTAAGTCTTGAAGAAAGCATACAAAAAATTCGGGACTATCTCGAATCCTCAAAGAAAAAGAGTTAACTTTCACTGTCAAGATTGTGGTGGCGTATGGAAAAGACCAGTAAATTACTTCCTGCGCCATCCACATCCAGCAGTTTCAGCATTAGTCCCTGAATATGTAAAGGAAATATGCAAGAAATGTGCAGTCAGAGAATTTGGAGCTAAAAATAAAAGGAGAAAGAGGTTTTTTGATGAAATCTGAACTAGAAATAGAGTGTGCATTAGCAGAAGAAATGCAATACCTTGATGACCCTAACTATCCAATGGATGAAATGCAATGGGCAAATAATCAAGGGTGGATAGAAGCATTAGAATTTGTGCTAGATCGTACACATGAACAACCTAAAGATATATCACACTTATTAGAAGGAGCAAATAATGAAACCATTACAAAAGCGCTTAAAAGGCTTTCCGAAGGCCTTGGTTTTGGACGAAAAGACGATGTTGTCGATAGCAAGAATGATAGCATACGTGATGGTTGGCTCTACGGACCGCAACAATGCACCCCCTGAGCTGAGTAAACAGGCAATTGAGCTGGATGCTCAAATCGTAGATAAATGGTTAACAGAAGGGAGTAAAAATGTCTGCAAAAAGTGCGAAAGCTAAAGGCAGAAGATTACAAAATATGTTAAGAGATGTTCTCAGAGAGACGTTTCCTCAGTTAGAGGAAGATGATATTAAATCACAAACTATGGGTATGTCAGGTGAGGATATAGTTTTATCGCCTGCTGCACGTAAGGTTATTAAGTACAGCTTTGAATGTAAGAATGTAGAGAGACTAGATTTATGGAAGTCTCTAGCTCAAGCCGATGGAAACAGTGATGATAGAGATCCTGTTTTGGTAATGAAAAGAAATCAAAGCAAGACATATGCTATTGTCGAGCTAAATACATTCATCAACTTAATAAAGGAATAAAATGTCTTTGGAGATTTACAGAAAACCAGAATACCATAATAATAAAAACTATAATTATATCAAATGGTTTAACCATATGAATAAGAGATTAAGTCTAATTGAGAGATCAGTTAAAGATATAAGCGATACACTAAAAGCTGATATTACTGAAACTTATTAGAAAACTTATTAGTCCCCAGCTTTAATTGCTTGGATAACTCTTTTAAATTATCTTCGGAGCTAATAGCTGGGGCATTCTCGTACCCTATATATTCATTAAATTTTTCCTTGATTGGATCTGGAGTGTGTTCTGCAATTAAGTTACGAGTATCTCGTATCTTCTTGCTAGGGTATAACCCAGTTTCAATTTTTAAAGCTTGAAACATATCGCCCTTTAGAGCTGCAGGGAGACTATATTCCATTAATCGAGCGGCTTGCCCATTAAAGATCCTTAGCGAATTATATAACTTTGAATTATCACCTTTCTCTTTCCATGCATCGTTATACGCAGCTTCTCTATGTGGCAGGCCAAACTCGTCTAATTTCCATAAATCTGCAATCTCACCCATTGTTAGAATATCAGAAACAACTGGCCCTCCAATTGTACCGGCAACAGGCCCAACTCCATAGAATGAATCAGCCATTTGTCTCTTGCCTTCATCAGTTTCTCGATCTCCCGTCATAAAGTCATACCATTGTGTCATCATGCCAAAAGTATCATTAGACACTAAGTTGCCTAAGCTTGCATTAGTAAGAACCCCAAGTGCTCCTACTGATGAGTATAAAAATGCCATTCTATATAATCTTTGCATTTCTTGACCACTAAAGTCACCCGCTTTCATAGCACGCTTAGCATCTTTTAACCATGTAGACTGAAGATCTATCATCGAGAATCTATAATGCTGATACTGACCAAATACTCTACCAGCTTTACCTCTTAATACTCGAGGTTTACCAGACTTAGCATAATCAAAATGCAAATCAATAGTCGCATGATATGCATAGTTACCAGCTTTATCTGCAGCATATTGATCAGCCACCTTATCCGTAACGCTCTCAGCTTTATCTGCACTAATACGCCCATCTCTAACCATTTCTCTCTTAATAAAGTCATAGCCACCAGATTTAAAACTATTATAAGCTAATGCAAAGGCTACCTTAAAAGTTTCCTGTCTATTGGCATTCTCTACTCTTCTATGTATCCCGCTTAAAGGCCCACTAGATGCCATATCTCCAGCCTTTTGAGCTAATTTTTCCCCCATACTAGGAGTAGCATCAACCATTTGGCCTTTTTGATTGATTTTAAATTCACCTGGTAAATTAGGATCTACATTTTCTACAGCACCCCTAGTCATACTGGCTATATCTTTAACATTAGAACCCTGGGCTTCCCATGATATACCATGCTTTTTTAATGCTGCTGTTACTAGATCTGTATGCTCTCTATGATTAGCTCCAGTATAAAAGTCCTTTGAAAACTTTAAACCTTGACGACCAAATTGAACATAATTAAAAACTTTTTGCAATCTGTTTCGAATACCAGACCTAATATTACCACCCATTTTAGCTGCATGTTCCACAGATGTAATAAATCTAGTCATATTTTCTAGCCCAGAATTACTATTCATATTAGAGCCTAATATAGCGTCATAAGTATAATTCATTGTTTCCATTAAGGATTCTGCAAATGGAGCTACCTCTGTAGCATTTTTGGACTTTTTGAATCTTGCCTCTAAGCTTCTAGCTGCCTGTGAATAATGAAGATCAAGACTAGTAGATAGGTTAAAGCGTGCGATATCATGTATATATTTATTCATAAAATAAAATGGATCTAATGAATACTCCTTAATAGTAATATCCTGTCTCTCTTGTAGCCTTTTGATTACGCCACCAAAGCTCTTCTCTTTTTCATGGAATTTTTCCCAGACATCCTTATTGCTTGATTTTGTATCTGATAGCATACTTTGCATGTCATTTAAGTGCTCGAATACTTTTAATACATAGTGTGGCATATACTTTCTTTGAATGACAGGCTTACCATTCTCAGTTTTAATTGCCCCATTAACAAAGCTGTCTTGAGCATTCTCTGATGGATGCCTATCTGTCTGTGATTGTTCCTCTAAAGTCTTTATTATCTTTTGGTATTTTTCAATTGTTTTAACTATTTTATTTGTATAAGGATCATTCTCCCTAGCTCTCAATTGAGTCAGTCTAATTAAGTTGCCTACACCAGCTCTAGCTCCCTCATACCCTACTTCTCTAATCTTTATATAATTATCATGAATATTCTTCATTAACACTTTATCTTGCTTGCTCCATGGCTGACCATTAGATTTCTGGAGTGTATCTACGCTTTGAACTCCCTCTAATACATCTCTTAAACCTAGGTATAAATCTCCAGCCCTATCTCTTCCTCTTAGATTATCTAAGTTACCATCTGCTCTGCCCGTAAGATGCGTAGTTATACGTTTCCATATATTATCTATGTCTTTCATTGCGGCTCTAGCTTTAGGCTCATTCTTACCATCATATTTTGCAAAATTATGACTTGCCTTTCTAAATTCTAATTCCATTTTTCTTAAGTCTGCTGGCTTTACATCAAACCCTTTTGCCAATTTAGTAAATGATTGCAGAATTACACTAAGATTTTTTGCAGGCTCATTAGTATGGTCTTTATAATAAGATAAAGCTAACTCCACAGCATCAACAAACTTCTTAGTCTCTGGGGACTTTGAGAGTAACCTACGAGGGATCTTTAAAAGGTTGCTAACACCACCATCAGCATGAGCAATATCAGCTTTAAACTCTTTGACTCCAATAGCAAACTTTTTAATGTCAGCTGGGCTAAAGTTATATTCCTGTAAATCCAAGGGTACGCCTACAGACTTCTTGAATAGCCACAATAAAGTCTCTGTATCATTATAGTGCAGATCCTTAAGCATTGAGTCATTCTGAAACTTTTCAACTGTCTTAGTCAATAAAGCATCTGCAGCCTTTGTGTCCTCAGGGCTCATATCTCGCTTCATCTTCTTTAATTTATCTATTGGTATACAAGCTGTGCTCATCTACACTCCCTTTAAAAAGTTGGTTTGCATCTTTGTTTGATTTTTTCTTTTACATAGCTCAAAGGCTCTTGAACAAGGTGACTACCTGGCTGGCCAAATCTACCTGTTCCTGAAAACTTCTGAGTTCCTACTATAGTTTGGCCGAAATGAGCATCTCCATAAGGAGTAGACTTATTGTTCTTATCTACGGAGAACCTTTGATTTAGATACATCTCTTGAGGATTAAAACCCTTCTCTATAAACTTATTGGTTAACCTGTCTAATTGAGATGGAGTCATTACTCTCTTGCCAGTCATCCAGTCCAAAAAGTTATTTAATATCTCAGACTTATGCATTGATTCTGCATTTATTTTAGTTAAAAAAGTCTCATTTAACTTGCCAGATATAACATCTAAATCAACATCACTAGCTCTAGAGGTACTCATATCATGGGATAAATTGTTTATATGGTATGTAGGATCATATAATCTCATCTTTTCAACTGTTTTCATTTCAGTTATAGACTTCATAATCTCTCTGCTTTCTGCTTTAGGAAAGGCATGCTCATTAGCCGTATCACTAAATCTGCTGCCTGTAGCTTTAGCTGCCAAGTACTTATAAACAGGTTGCTCCCAAAAATTAGGCTTAAATGCATAGTCAAATGTAGTATTGCTGCCTGGCAAATTAGACGATGAAGTTATTGCTATAACCTCTCTATCAACCCCTGGTGTTAATAAAGAAAATATAAATGCTTTTCTTTGTGATGGGCCATCAAGCTCTTTAAGAGCATGGTTTAACAACGCCTCTTTCTCTATACTCTTTTCTGCAAATTTAGCCTCGTCCATTTCAAACTTATCATATCTTTGATCGTTCTCCATAACCTTATGGATCAGGCTTTTAACTTTGCCGTCAATATATAGCTTTTCTGTTATAGGCATAGTGCTTCCATCTCTATATTTAAGCACGCCACCAAAAACGTTAAACGCAGCTTTAGCGTCCCTATACTCGCCACCATCAACATGCTGAAATCTTCTGCCATTAAGTACAGCAATTTCATTTGCCCCAATATATTTTTTATTAGATTGTGTTGGATGAATAACTTCAGATATTTCCCTACCCTTACCAGTCTTTGTATATACAACAATTGGAGTCTTGAAGTTATTTATATACTTGCCTTCAGGATATGTAATCTGAGATCCATCCTCGCGCTTTCCAGCAATTTTAATCTTAAAGGTATTCTCTTTATCAAAAGTACTTACTAGTGCGTTCAAGTCAGCCTCTGCTCTCTTTAAAGCATCAAGCTTTTCCACTATAGCTATATGTTCTGGCATAACCTTGTAGGTCTTCTGATTATATTGTTCTAGCTCTCTTCTAGTCCTATCTAAGCCTTTTATAGCAGCGCCTAACTCTCCTAATTCTACAACCTTAGCCTGATTGTTCACATAATGTGCATATATTTTATTTAAATTCTTATTCATATAAGCATCAATCTTAGTGGCTTCAAATCCAGAATTAGCAGCCGAATTTATCAATGTACTAACTATATCATTAGGACCCGACCTATTGCCTGCTCTGGCATTGTGAATAGATGATAATTCTGCCATTCCTCTGTCAAAAGGAGTCTCAGATGTACTATTAATATACTTCCAAAGAGCTTCCTTCCCATTTGTTATTCTAAAGTCACCCTCCATTTGTAGCCTGAAATCTGATTTATGGAAACTGTTAGTTAATGACCACATCAAGTTTGAGCGTCCTAATGCAAAATCGGCTAACGTGGCCTGCATAGACCCTTCTGAGCTCATTACTTCACCTTTATTAAAGCCTATATATTTACTTAATGGTTGTATCATCTCACGTACAATAGCATCCTTAACTGCAGGATAATTCTTGCCATTCATAAACGCTTCTGCTTCACTTTGCTCTGATCCTCTTTTTGCACGCAATGTAAAGAGCCCATCTTTCCCAAAGTATATTTCTTTAATTATATCTTGGCCAGTATCATAATTCTCTAATCCTTTTGGTGGATTTTTATAATAATCTAAAAACTTTTTAACTAGAGTCCTAACAAATGCCTTATTGGTAGTGATTTCCATTGGGTTTCTAAGTATTACTTCTCCTATCATCCCACCAGTACCTATGTTAACCTCTCCTACAACTGTTCTACCATCACCGTTCTTATATAAATCAGCACCTCTACCACCATATTCACCGAATGCATTAACTAAATAAGTAACGATTTGATGCGCCTTAACGATTCTTCCTCTAAACTTATTAACATCTGCTAACATATCCTTAACGCGTGCAGCATCATTAGGATTTGTAAGATCTATGTTTTGCTGCTCTGTTTTAACCATCTCTTTAATGGCATCTAAAGTAATCTGATCTGACACCTGATCGTGTCCTGCTACACTTAATACATTCTTTAAGAACTTCCCATGCACTGCAGTGTATGAAGCAGACTTATCCCAGTCAAAATCTGCATCTTGAACTCTGTCAGCATCAGTCATATTCATCATTTTCATTGGGCCCATGTTCTCAGATAAGGCACCTTCAAAATATATTTCACCAGTCTTTGGATCAATATGGAATTGCCCTCTGGATTTAGTAACTACATTGTCAGTACCATTACTTGGCATTCTTAAGTCTGTAGCACCTAGCCATCTATTAGACTTACCTGTAGCATAACCTTCCCTTATGTTTCTTAATGCTAGTTCTAATCCAAATGCATCAGTTTCTTTTATAAAATCACCATCACCATTTCGTCTTAATACTTCATATCTGCCTGTTATATTGTTATGGGCTATATATAATTCTTGACCCCCAGCATAGTTATATTTTTGATTTAAACCAACAGGCTTACCTAATGTAAACTCATATCCCTCTGAGCTCCTTTTAGAGATATCTGCATTGGTAATACCAAATATATCTTCTCTAGCGATAGCTTCCATTGCATCTGCATAAGTTAACGGCCCCTCTCCTTTTAGAGCCTCTAATTTATCCATCTCAGATACCAGCTCTTCTCTATGGATCTTTCTAGCTTTCTTTAATGCATCTGTATTTAAATCCCGTGGGGTTGTCTTTCCATTATTGCTCACTAATTCACCACTTAATAATAATTCAAACCCTTCAACTGATACCTTAGCAGTGTTGCCATCTTTATATATAACATATTCAGCATGTATAGGGATTTCTTCTCCGTGAGTTACTGGTACATCATTCTTCATCTCCCATCCAACTCTCTCTGAACGTTTGATAATAAAAGAACCTACATTTTGATGAGTCCCATCACTATGTCCAAAGAAGCTAAGCTCTTGTGCACCCTCTACATGAGATGGCATACTCTCACCAAAGATATACTGTCTACCATCATGCTTTAATGGTTGGGCAAAATTCCCTCTTTCAGGTATCATAATATTCATATTACCACGACCAGCTTCTGCAGTAGCAATAGATCCACCATTTAAATAATATGAGATCATTTTTTGTTCTATCTGCCTACGAATCCACGGTGTATCACCTGTCCCACCATCCTTCAAGAAGATATCTAAACCTGAATTAATGCCTGACATATCTCCATCTCTAGTAAGAACATCAGTTACTTGTCTAGCAATTTTAGTAGACCTATATGGATCAGTATAAAGGTTAGAGAAACTTTTTCTAGCTGCTTGAAATCTAGAATTTAATTGTCCCCACTCAAATATACCATTATCATGATTGGTATGAACTCCCATAGACTGAGACAATGTAGGTAGGTGGTTTAATGCCATATTCTTAAGCATAATACTTGAAAGGGGAATTTCTGCAACATGATTAGGGTTATGTGGGCTAAAGCTAGCTCCATCCTTATCGACCAATTGCTTCATGCCATCATGAGCTAATGGATTAAGTAGACGATTAGGACTGCTATCCATATCCCTCATATACCTATCCGTACCAGGCCCACTATCTGGGGAAAAATTATTAACCTTATTACCAGACTTAAATGCTAACATGTCTACGCCTAAATCTTTCATTATGCCAGCCATAACAGGATCATAATGGAATGCTGTTTTATTATAATAAACTTCATGAGAACCATTGGGCCCTACATAAGAATGCGCTATAACAGGCTTTAATCCATATTTTAATCCATTGATGTTACCATCTCCATCAAAGGTAAAATGCTCTTGTCTAGGCCCCATAATGCTAGCGAAAGCAACCATTGGGTCTAATGTTACATATGTCACGGCATCAGTCATCTCTTTAAATTTACCTTCAAGCTCTGCTATTTGCTTCTCAAGCATATGCTCTGGGATTCCACCTTTTATTTTATTCCCATCAACATCATAGCCCTCATAGAATCTCTCTCTCATGGCTGCTACATATCTATCGTATATATTATATTTATTAGGTAAAGGCTTTCCATTTGCATCAACACCATTTGCACTTTCATCAATGGTTAATATTTTAACTGAACCAGTCCCATCAGGTTTGATTACATTAGACGCTCTATCTAAAACTGCCTTAAATAAAGGACTATTCATAGACTTTAAGATGTCTATTGATGACTTAACCATTACTGGGTTAGGAATAATACCACTCTTTGATGAGCTCATCTTTAAGCGCTTCCATAAATCTGCATTCTGTGTCCCTTCATAACTGACACCATCACCCCATAGATTCTTATCTAGATACATCTCTTTCAATTTATGTGGGAAAGCTTTCATTAACCTTGCATGTAATATTATTTCCTTAGCTTGTGAATCAGTAAGAGTTTCTTTAGAATTTATCATCTTATTGAACCTAGTATGGCCATCAGTATTCGCAACCATACGATCTAATACGTTTTTCATTGGAGCTCCTTCAGAAAAGGCTCCTCTGATACGATCCTTCGCTTCTTTATCAAATCGTATAATAAGATTAGTACCTTCGTCCATAGCTATTCTAATATACTTTTTTGGAGTTGTTCCTTTAGTATTTATTTCCCCAGCCTCGCCTAAATGCCCTTGAATATTCTCTACATTGAGTACAAACTGTTGTAGGTCTGAATCTATTCTAGCCATTTCCTTAGTGCCAAATCCAAATACTGGTTTTCCGTCAATCTTTCCAGTGTCCTTGAGTATATATGCACCATCCCACAAATTGAAAGCATCTAAGACACCTGTAACTCCATGGTCTGTCCAATTGCTAAGTCGTTGCTCTCCTACAGTACCAACTCCTGCTTTCCCGTTCTGGGAATTATATGTTATTTCTTTTACAACTCTTGAATTTAATAAATGGTCAACAAACCCCTGTTGAAGGTCAACGACTATTTCATCCATAGTGGGTATTTTAATAGTGGGGTCAGATTGATTCCTGAGTATCATTCTGTCCATTAGTCTCTCAGCCCATGGCTTGATAAAATCTTGTGGTGTTGCATTATTTATATCAAATTGAGGTTGATTTAAACTCTTATAACCATTTGCATCAAAGAATACCCTGTCTATACCTATAAGGTATTGACTGTTGTTAGGGGAAGTGGGGTCATAATACATGGCTGCCGCTTTTCCTAAACGCTTTACAATTGATTGGTCTAGTCCAAATTTAACAATAAATTCTTGTAAGCTTACCCTGGGCTTATCACCCATACTTTTAGCTGCTGCCCTGTCAACGTTATTCTGTCCAACCATATCCTCAAAATGCTTATCATACTCTTTTATATCTTTTGCAAAAGTCATCTTCTTAACTATGCTGTCTAATATTTTAGCATGCATCTCAGAAATAGGGCCATCTATCTCTCTATTTGTTTGCACATCATCAATAATCTTATCTAGTCGATGAACCTCTTTTGCTAAGGCATGAAGAACTGTTCTATCTCCTTCAGCCATAGCGGTTTTATATTTATATTCTAAAGCATTAGTCTGCTTAAGATGAGAAGTTAGCATTTCAAGCAATGCTGGTTCTGTAGCTGGATCAGCCATCTTTATCTCTATGAATCTTTTGGATAATGACATACTATCACCTACAGCATTACTAAGGTCGCCACTATCTATAATCTCATATCTATATGTATCAGATGCACGCATAGCCTTCTCTATGGCTATTGTCCAGTCTACTGCATTATCATGCTGTGTTGATCTCTCCAGGGAAATAATACCTCTCTCTGTACTACTCTGCAATTCTCCAACTAACTCTCTGTAGAAACCCATATAATGTTCGGTCATATCTACACCATTTGGCTTATTAGAATATAAAACATTGAGATGCTCTAAGACAGATGGAAGGTCTGGCAATACAATCTTTCCGGTGGCTTTATCCCAACTTCCAAAGTCTCCACTACTAACCAATTCCAAAAGGCCTCTCTTAACGTCATGTCTATTATGTAGGCCATGCCCACCTAAGTCTTTGGTGAAGTTTTCAATAGATAATGTTACAGCCTTACTAAATGACTTAGGATTGCTAAATACATCTCCAATCATAGGGATCAATTTATCCCTTAGATTTTTTAACTCACCCATATTTAGATCTACTTTTTCTGGCTTTGATACAGGAGGATTATAATATTTCAGATACTGATTAAGGTTCTTGGCAAATACTTGAAGCTCCGTAACTTCAGCAGTGTCCATATTCCCTGGCTCCCATGTTATGTCTTTATTGGCCAGCCTAGAAAATAATTCCCTAACATGCTTTGCGTCAGCAACATTAACACCGCTAGGATCACCTTTTCCGGTAACTACATATTGTATTCGATGGGCTTGATTGTTTTCTCTATAGGCATGATACGAGGCCCATCCAGCATCAGAAGCCATAGCCATATCCATATTAGCTGCATGAATGCCCTGATCCCTATAATTTACCCCATGTATTTCTGAAAGCACCCTGTGATTAGCATCATCAAATAGTTCTTTTCTAATCTCCCCTGTAACTTTACTAGAAGGCATCTTAATATCCATTTTTGTTTCCGTACTACCAGAAAGAAGCCCTGCCTCACTAGCTCTATTGATAAGTCTAACAATACTATCAGTCATCATCGGGTCACCACCCTTAGACCCAAAGTCAAATATTCTTGTGCCTAAATCTAATACATTTTGTGGTATCTCAATCTTCCCTGTCTCTGGATTATAATCTGAAGGTATATCTAGCTTTTCAAATAATTTATGCAAGAACTCCATCTTTATATTAGTAGTCCCAAGTGTTTGTTCCTGGAATACCTTATTGGCTCGATCAGTTAACATCTGAGATAGCTGTCTAGGAGTATCAGCACGTTGGTTCCCAACTGACTGATTCTTTAAACCCTCTAGCATAAGGTCAAAGTCACCTTTTTCCATAGCCACTTCATTAACTTTTTCTACACTATAAGCTCTTTTATGGGCTAAGATAGCCTCAAACATCCCTTGGGCTGTCTTTACCTCCCTTAATGCAACGCGTCTATCAGCTTCACTTAATGCTGGATCAGCTTTAATCTCTACTATTTTATCTACGATATATTGCTTGAAGGTTTTTGCACCATCTCCTAATCGATCTAATCTTTCACCCATAGTTTTACGTGGAGCATTAGCAGCTTCAATAGTATCATATGCAGATTTTAAATCAGGGTCCTTAATAATTTGTTGCTTTGCTTGATCTCCAGCCAGACTAATATCACTGCCTTTAAAGGCTTGGTGGTGAAGTTCTAATACCTTATCTGAATAAGATAGATAATTTGACGCCTCTTGTAATTTTTTAATTTCATCTGCAGTCTCTGCGAAATGTCTATTGCTTTCAGACATCTGTTCCCAATACTTACTCTTATTTCTAAACTTTTCACCACGCTTAGAGAACATCATGCCAACAAATAAATTAGCCATAATCTCTTCAGGCTCAGTACCCAGTATTGAAGATGCATCACTAAGACTACCGCCAGATTTACCTAACTCCCATATATTAGGGAGATTCATAGCGGCAGAACCAGCCAACATCCTAGGGAGAGACTGATACATATCTTTCCACGCCCCACTTGCAACAAGGCTATTTAACTCTGATGGAATATTCTTCATTGATGCAGTAAGAATAGCATCTAATTCTGCTTCAGGCATACTCTTTATAGATGATAAGTCAAATTTAGGGTTTGTAACCCCCATCTTAGTTAGCACCCCAGACTCCCCTTTTGAGGCCTTATATAGTAGTTTAACGGCCTCTCTTTTCTGCGGGATAGTATAACTTAACATCTTCTCAAAAGAGGTTGTACTACGCTTTATAATACCACCTATATCATCAGCAAGTATCTTACTGCCTTTACCCCCAGGTATAAATCTTGCTACTCCTATAAAGCCACCCCAAGCTCCATGATGAAGCATATCTGATGCCATCTTACCAGCACCATCATACTCAACCTTTGCATCTATAGCATGTTCAGCGCCAAATTTAGTAATATTATGGGCTACAGCAGTCATCCCACCATGGAGACCTACTAATACAGCATCCATAGCATAGGCTGATATAAGATCTTGTGCTTTATCTGGAAGGCTATCGCTTAATAAAGATCTAATAGCATGCCTAACATTGGTCGGGTTCTCTGTTTTGACAACCTTAAATACTGCTTGGGTTATTTGCTCTAGTTCATCTGGGCTAACCTTAATAGCTCCTCCAGCCGCACTATCTAAAACCCCCGCAATACTTTTCTGCAAGTGGTTAACAGTAATCTCTTCAGCTACATCATTCCCCATCCTTCTTGCGCCCATTTGAATAGCTTCTTCGCTTAGGGTTGTGTATCCAGACTTCATTGGATTGATGAAACCATTGCTTACTTGCTTTAATTTATTTCCCTCTGCAACTATATCCGATACTACTTGCGATCCTAACTTATTAATCTTTCCAGTAGATCCAGTAATAGACTTTGCTAATGTATTATTTGCTACTTCATCAACAAGAAACTTTCCTATCTGTTTTTCATTCTCTTTAGTAAGTGCCTTAGCCCCAAGTCCAATGCCTCTAGATGTTGCAGATACAGCCTTGCTAGCCCAACCAAACGTAGGTAGCATGCCCAGTCCAGAGCCAACTACATAACCGGCTTTACCCATGCCTGTTAAATCATCCCAGTTTCCCTCAGCCCCTAATGCTAAATACTTTTCTACTGCATTCTCTTCAGTGAGGCCTGTACTCTCAGATAAAGTTTCTCCCAGTTCTAACGTACCCCATGCAGCACTATCTAATGCCCCCCATACCATCTGTCCAACAAATTCATGCATGTTATTAGCAATGCTATTATCTTTTTCCTTGGAGGGTTCAGTGGGTTGTGCCGGAGGAGTATATTCAGGTAATCCCTCAACGACATCCTTTTCTTGGGATTGCTGAGGATTAGGGCTGGATACTCCTGCTTTTCTCTTTTCTTCTTCTGTAAGGAAGTTTAAAAATTCTTCAGTTAATGCCATTTTTTATCCTCGATTAATAGTCTAAGCCTTGATCTTTTAAAAACGCCTCTGGAGAAACTCCAGTCTCTGCATACCCCTCGTTTCTATAGGCCTCAATAAGTCCACCAGACCCTTGCTGATTAAGAGCTTGCTTTAATTGTGGACTCTGCTGATATATAGAGTCTAATTGTGCTTCATAAGTCTGCTGTAAGCTAGCTCCAGATTTAGTCGTATTGAGAGGGTCTACCTTTTTAGATTTAGCAGAAAGATTGGCAGCAAGATCTGCTGCTTTTGCTTCGGCTTCCATCTTTTCTAATATTGGGATTAGAACATTCTTTTTATCTCTATAGCTATAACTCTTTAATCCTTCAATCTCGGTTTCTCTTCTTGTGGTTAATTCATGCTTATTCCATTCTTCCATTGTATTGAATGTCTTTTCTTTAGTAGACTTACTCTTTAGGAACTTTTGCTCACCCATAGCAAGCAAAGAATCATAAGCATCTTGACCCATTTCATTTTTAATATATTCATGCGTAGCTTTAGAGGGATCATCCCAGCTAAATGGATTCCCACCAAATCCTAAATCATCTTGCTTAAGTAACTCTGGATTAGCCTTTGATGGATCCATCCCAAGTGTCTCAAAATTAAAAATTGATAGTAATGGATTTTCTCTATTATAATGAGAGTCTGCTATAGGATTCAACTCATTTAAAATATAATCATCAAACTCAGGTCTCCAAACATCTTGCACTTCCTCTCTAATCTCCCCTGCAACAACATGCTTTGGTCTTTCCATAGTATCTTCAGGCTCCATAAAGCCACGAGTGCGATTATCATGGATGCTGAAATTCGTATCATCATCCTGCAATTCACCCTTCTCAAGTACAGTTAAGGAATCATATATAGCATCCCATCCACCAGAAGCAGTAATCCTGGCCTGAAAATCAGCATCCCCTTTATCCACTTCTCCACTTTCAAAGGATTTAATAGCATTCTCATTATATTTAGCACTACGATTTGCAGCATCTGTACTATCTTGTATTGCTCGGTTAAAGTCAATATCTTCCTGTGCCTTTATTTTCTCTGCTGCAATCATACTTAACGAATCTAATGCATAATCTGTATTCTCAGTGAGATCATCAATATTAAATGGTAATCCTTGTCCTGGTTTCTTTGGCTTTGCAGACATTTATAGCTCCTTACCTATTTCGATTAATATTGAGTTCCTGGCAGACCTACTTAATGCACCTCCTTTATATTGTTCCATTAATGCATTAATCTCCTCTTTCCCACCGCCAGAAGACAAGATGAGTTTTGCCTCATTATAAAATTGATTTTGATAGCCTTTATAGATATTATCTGCTTTACCAGTTTGCAACTTCCCTAAGACAGCTTCTCTTAATCTTAATTGCTTACTGTTAATGGCTGTCCTTACAGACTTAGCTTCCTCTTTATTTATCTTAAGAACACTTCTGCGATTCTCTAGAGCTTGATTAACAGCAGCATATATACCTGGATGCATCGCTTCCTCAGCCTGCATCTTCTCTACATACTCTTTCCATGCCGGCCCATCAGATGTTTTCATTCGTAGTATCTTATCTAGTTCTACCTCTGGCTGTGTAGATAGAACCAAATTGCCAATAACACTTTCGGTTGCCCATGCAGTATCCTTTAGCTCATAGCCAGTTTTCTTCTTGTTAACCTTAAACTTACCATACTGACTAAGTATACCTTTAAGATTTGATGCTACGTTAGATACCACCTGGTTATGGTTTTTGTATTCTTCTGTCTGGGTTAACGCACTGGCAAGTTCAAAGTCATCTTTAGTATTAGATGCTAAGTATTCATTGTACTCTGCAGTATCCTTGTATATGCTACTATTCTTTCTTAAGCCTTCCTTAAAAGAGTTGTATCTGCGTGATAATGTTTCCCGATCAACTCCTACTTTATCCTCAAACTTTTGTCCACCAGTCCCCGCAATGCTAGTATATGTTTCACCAGCTTCAAGGACACCCATGGACTTTAAGTATTCATCATTCGACATAGGCTCTTGGTTATTATATATATGGTCTTCCATATAATTATCTAAAACTAATACATCTTCTTCTGTAGTGTAGGATGGGGAAAAATCTGGCATATCAGAGTAATAAGCATTAGCCTTTGTAAAGGTAGAGCTAGCTAAATTTGCCCCAACAGAAGAAAACCGAGAGTGTTCATTAATTGCTAATAGTGTTGCCTCTTCATCTAGAGCGCTAGTACCATCATCATTCTGAGTCCATTTCTGAAACCTTTGATTCTCAGGAGCTGTAGCCATTGATGTATTTGCCTCAGCTATCCTATGCTCCTTTCTCTTATCTAACAATGAAAAGTCATGCTTGCGAGCAAGCTCATTCTCTGCGCCCTGTGATTCTAATTTAAGTTTTTCTAATGCATAGTTCATCTCTCTCATTTTACTATCAGTATAAGCACCATGCAATTCTTTAACTACCGCTGCCCAATCCCCTACGTTTGAATCTCTTCTATAACTTGCCATATATAATCCTTATGATAAATCTTCGGTTAATGCATCTAATTCTGCGCTACTATAACTCTTATCTGTTGCCCCTTGGTATGCGCTAGTCATAGACGAGATATCTTTAGCCATGGATGCTAATGCGTTGGCCTGATTAAGTGTAGCTTGACCTATCTGTGCATCCTTAGTATCCTTAGCTTGAGCATACGTATCATTAGCAGCACCTAATGCATCGGTTGCATTTGCCCTTGTATCTCCTGCTGTAGCATATGCTTGCTGTGCATTAAAAGCTGTTTCCATAGCTCCAAATTGAGAGGTTCTTTGTGCCATTCCTGCCTGAGTATTAGATATAGCAGCCTGTTGATAGGCATCTTTCATTGCATTCTCATGCTGTGTTTGAACTTGTCCCATACTCTCCATGCCAGATGCAGCTGCCATTTGAGTGGCTGCTCCTCCTGATTTTGCTGCTGCTGCTTTACCAGCCATTGATGTTTGAGCACTAGCAAGCCCAGCTGCAGTACCAGCATTCTGCATTTGCATGCCCGCTTTAGCTTGACCCATCATCTTCTTATCACCTGCACGATTAAATGCGGCTCCTGCTCTCTCATCTTTCCCGGCAGCTCTTGCTTGAGCATTGCCTGCTCTGTTATATTGATTGACAGCTCTATTCTTCTCCTGTGTAGTAAACGTATCTAATGCTGTCATTTGTTTACTCATTTGACCTAATGCTGTATCTAGATTTCCAGCCAATGATGTATTTCTTGCAGTAATACCCCTGCGATCCTCTCCATAATTAGAGTTGGGATCTGAACCAAATATTCCCCAACCTCCTTTTGATGGTTGCCATTTAGAACTACTCATTTAAGTTGGCCTCTATTTTCCATTGCAATACTTTCATATCTTTGAACCTTCTTTCCCAAAGTTTACCATCTCGTTTGGTTGTGAATTGCACCTTAATGCATTTGTGCCTTCTGGCAAAATCTTTAATATCATTCCATACTTCATTAGACTCTTTAATATTTTGAGTATCCCAGAACATTGTTCTTATCCAGAATAGATTGCCTATGATTTCATATTCAACCCAGCCTCTATCACCAAGGTCATACAGAAGAGCCCCACCATCGAATAACTCTTCCTTTGTATCCTTTGATTTATGCAGATATGGTTCAAGGTATCTTAAGACATTCTCAGATATATTAATCGTTTAAGAATCCTCCAAGGAGACTTGCTCCCATAGCGCCCCAGCCTATTGGCCCTGATAAGAGCCCAGCAGCCATAGCAGCACTTCCTAATCCACCTGCTACTTGTAATGCCCCACCAGCTTTACCTGCTGTTGTTTCTGATTTCATCATTTTATTTGCACCACCAACAGCTCCGGCTACACCAGCTACACCACCTGCAACATTCATACCCGTTCCAAGTGCTGATTTAAGACCGCCTTTACCAGCTTCAGCAGCAGCAGCAACACCACCTTTAGTAGTAGCATCAGCAGCACCTTTAACAGCAGTAGTAGCATTTGACACAGGAGGTGGATTCATAACATCATCTAAACTATCAGCAAGATCTCCGCCAGACAGTTTATCAACTGCTGGAGTTACTTTCATGCCTAATTTTTCTGCAGCAGGAGTCATACCAGCTCCCTCAGCACCCTTAACAGCTTCTACGCCTTGAGAACTAAATGTTTGCTTGGCTTTATCCCATATATTTGCATTGGGGTCGGGGTTTATATTTTGAAATTGATCTGCCCCTACGACTTTATCCGTTTGCATGCTTGATAATTTTGCTTGTTGTAAATCTCTAGACTTACTTGCAAATTCAGCTTGCTTAATAGCCATCTGACCAGTATTAGTAACAGCATTCATTCTAGATGCGCCTGCTTCATCTTCTTTTTGTTCGCGTTCTAACCTATCCTTTTTATGTAGCATAGCTTGGTCACTAAATATACTTGATAAACTCCCTGATGTGCCTGGTTGCCCAAAGGTAGCACCACCTCCTAAAAAACCTGGTCCTGTAGCCATAACATTCTCCTTATTAGAAATCCTTGTAATTTATTACTATTTAATATTGTTATCCAAGTTATATATTAAGCATCATAACTACAGACCATACCTACACTGCCACATATCTGATGCCAATATACAAGCTTTTGTGGATCTCCAGTATTACTCCATGCTACCCTCAGCTTCGAAGCGTTCAGATAAGTACTAGGAACAGCTGTCATTGTCACTGTTTCAGAACAGAACCCGTCTCCAGATGAAGCAGCATTATGATTGGATCCAGAATCAAGAAAAGACCAAGTTACCGTGCTATCTGATATAAAAATATATAATAGCATCGCCCTACTATTCTCGGTTTGCTTTGATAAGACTCCAACAGCCCAACCACTTACGTTTCCGTTCAGCCTATGTATTGAATGCCTCCCGGCATTGGTCCTGCAACCTGATGCATATCCAAAGACGTTCTTTCCACCAGCAGTAGTTGTAACTCCAGTACTCTCTCTACTACAGGCCCTACTTGTAAATATGGTGGCACGGTCACTAATAATATTTGTAACATTATTATTCCAATGGTGAGAGGCAACGCCTGTAATAACACTAGATTCAGAATCATCACCGTAACTGGAGAGTACACTGTTTAATTCAGCTGTGTATAAATTAGCATCATTATCTGAAGCTGGAATTATCAAAAGCTTTCCTGAGTTACCTTGAATGCTTTGGCCTACCTTTAAGTATCCTCCGGTGGCTATATAACTTCTATCTATAGCTGACCCATACTCATCATCAGTGGCATCAACAGCGAAATGAGGGGTGGTCATCTCATTGCCTATATAGAAATTATCAACTGATGCTTTGTTTATAGAGGTGAAAATACCTTTAGGGGATGCCTGGGTAACTATTTGCTGATAAAGGATCGAATTAGCCCCGTCGTATACTTCTGTTTGCCATCTCGTATAGGCTACATTGCTATTGACGTTATTATCTCCTGTTGTAACCGAAGTATACTGATTAGCTGAATGCCATATTCGACCTCTAAATTTACCCGCAGCTACAGTATTCCCACCAAGCCTCATTATAGAGCCACCCCCGTTTTGATAAATACCTACATGAATTAAATCTGTGTCATTCCCTCCGAGCGCACCTCCAGACCCATGTGGAGATATTTCTATAAAAGAACAAAGCCCTCCAATAGAGGCTGAATTAGCAATAGAATTATCAGATATGACAACCCTTGGACCACTAGCTCCAGTTTGTAAAGATGCACCACTAATAATTCCTGAGGCAGTTATTTGTCCGCCAACCCCATCTAGATCTATACTAGCACTTGATGAGACTAGCTTTACAGAAGTACCAGATAATTCTAAATAATTAGATGCACTAGCTCTAAGAGTCACTTTGGCAGCATCTGAATCTAACCATATATATTTATTTGCACTACCCCCATATAATACTATATCTCCTGCATCCACTAAATCAGTCCCAATCATATCATGGTTACTACTAGATGCTAGAAATATATAATTTGTACCAGACCCAATCGTTGTATTCCCGTTTCCATCTACCTCAAATTTATTAACAGTGCTTGTAGAGTTATACTTTACTGCGAAACCTAAATTAGACGCTCTCATCCATGTACCAGTTGCAGTATAATTACCAGCAGCTATTCCGTATTGGTCAGCTCCACTTTCACCAAATAAATTATTTAAATTGCCTACTGCAAAAGACTCTACAGTATCATAATAATCAGTGGCAGAAGTTCTTTTTAAACCAAGTATTGTAGGGCCAACAGGCGCAGTACCACTACTAGAGCCAGGTAATAATAATGCGGATTGAGAGTATAGTTCCATCATGCCATCACCTGCAGCACTACCAGCATATGATGCTACTGAAGTACCAGCATCCCAAGTAGGAACAGATCCTAATCCGTTTTTATTTCTAGTTGAGCTAGGATAGTGATACATAGTCCTTATGCCATCCGAGTGTGTAGAAGTACCTGATTGAGAACCTAATCTTATATACTCTGCATTGCCCCCGCTTTTTAAGACTATATAATGATCACCTAAACTATTATGCATTAATTTTACAGTAGAGCTGGCCTCGCTAATTAACCCTTCTCCAAGAGTGCTTGAAGGAGTAACTATAATCCTACCACCTATAGTAGCTATTACATTGTCACTAACTAAAGTCTCAACCCTTAAAGTTTCAGCATGTATCTCTTTAAATTTCTTTGCTAGGACACCAAGGTTTACACGTGGCGTTGTATCATTTGGTCTAACATCCCCACCTGTATTATCAAATACTATATCTCCCGCTTTTGCCCCGGATGCTGTTCCATCATTTAGAAATGTTTGGAGCGTAAGACTAGGGACTGCACTATTACTAGTCGCCCTAATAACCATTTCACCATTAGATCCTGTATGAATTTGTCCATGATCACCATCATTGCCATCCCTAGACATATGGAGAGATACATTGCCAACCTGACTTGCTACATGTAAGCCTCCTGCTAGAGTCGTATCGGTACCTATTAACACTCCTCCACTATTATTTTGTATCTTAACAATACCTTTGGAATTATCTGTGGTACTCTCTAGGTACAAGTGGCCCCCAGGCGCTACCCCTCCCCTTAGATTCTGCTCAGATCCAGCTCTTCCTGTTAATATTGCATATTGAGTATGATCATCATCACTCTTTCCACCTAAGGTGCCATGATCTATACCTGTCTCAGTTCCAGCTGCGGTCAATACTCCGTTAACAGTTAATCCAGTAACAACTAATGGATCAGGAAGAGTTCCACTTGAATCTAATACATCACCGCCACTTGATTCAAGGACATCCATCCCCATACTAGCTAATGCTGCAGCTATAACCTCATTTATATTAGAACCATCTGGAGCAAAATTAGAGGTGCCATAATAAACAACCCATGAACCGTTTGTCTTACGATACATAATAGGCCCATTAGCTGACATAACTGTTCTAATCTCACCCTCATATCCATCATTATCTGCAGGAGTGGTTCCATCATCAATAACAGTGTCTGTAGTACCACTAGTACCGCTTCCTGATTGACTTTCAGATGGAGGACTAGCAGGAGGACCTACTGGAATCTCCTCTTGTGTAGGAGGAGCATAATTGCCTCCAGGTTGAGTTTCTCCATTGCCAGGGCCATCTCCACCACCACCGCCTGGATCGCCCATTTCATAAGTATAATCTGAATATTCCTCATCACCATAGACATAGTCATTATAGGGATTGTATTTGTAGTCGTCCATCATTTAACTCTTTTACCCCTATATACTACACTCATATCATTAATTTCAAAATCTGCAGGTACAGTATTTAAGCTGGCTACATATAATTTTCCACCACTACCACCACCTACATCTACCACATCACCTTCTGCATAGCCTACTCCACCATTGCCAATGGCAGAAACCCCAGTCAGGGCATTACCACCACTTACAGTCGTAGTTACTGATAATCCCTCACCGCTACCCCCACTAGGACTAACAGTGGTGGCACTGTAGCCTGAACCGCCAGTATGAACTGCCATTGTAGCTACAGATCGTATAGCAGATATTTTAATTTGTACAGAGTATATATTATTAGCTTCTGATGAAGTAAATGGTCTTAACTCAGCCAATGTCCATACAGATTTAGACCCATCCAATTCAGCATAAGTCACTGAATTAGTAGTATATCCAGTTGCCATATCTTCACTTCTGCCTACTCCAAATTGCTTCCAATCTTTACTCCCATTGACCGCATATTGCACAATAACATTAGTATCTGCAGTTGTGCATTTATACGTTATATATAACTTGTATACTTTTTTCTTTACTGAAGGTTCTTCAAAGTCTATATCTTTAGTCACTACATTAAAATAAGAGGAGGGCTGAGGGGTTTTATCCCATTTATACATTTTACTACCAGCAGCTGATATATGTGTATTGCTACCTGTTTTAATACTATTATAGACAACAATATTTCCATTAAAATCAGTAATCATATTTGAAAGATAGCTATCAGGAATATAGGATACATTTAAACCATCCTTTTTATATATAAACGCCTTCAACTTTAGGTCAAATATATATATGTCTTTATCTACATCCTCGTCACTACCTCTTGAGATAATGGCCTTTGCATCATTAGCATCATATGCTATTGAGGGTATGTTATCTAAATCAAAGAATGCGTTCCATACACTAGTACTTATCTTGCCATCAATTAAATTTGTAATACTCTGGCCATTATAAAGCATTATACCCTTTTCACATACCCATGCAACACCTGATGCAGTTGTACAAACTTGTGAAGGGTGAGTAATACCTAAGTGCTTATGCGTACTTTCTAATGCTTCTGCAGCTCCTGTAATATTTATAACATATAAAGTATTTTGTTTGAATTGTAATAATTTTCCCATAAAATAAGCTAGATGAGTAATCTCTTCACCATCATTATTTGCTAACTCTACCATTTCACTAGCTGGAAATATATCAGGAGATACCTTACCATTCACTCTCTTACTTTTAAGCATTCTATCAGGATAAACTGTCTCAGAAGCACCAGCATCATCTGCATGCATAACATTGCCTATATACATTCTGCCTCTTGCTTCTACTGCACATTTATACCTGGCATGAACAGCCTCATTAACACGTCTCCCCGTTCTAGTTCTAAAGGTTTCAACGCTAGGAGGACTAGCCCAAGTATCAGTATTAGCATAAAAGTCATCTGAAGACCCTGTCCAATCACCCCATCCATCATCTTGAGGACGCTTGCCACCTTTTCCATTCTCAAATTCAAATACTCCAGCTAAAAACCAATTGTTAGATTGAGCACTTGATGCAGAACTCCCTTTAACATATAAGTTTACACCTTTTAATCTTGGGTTCATACATTTAGCCGAAGCTCCACTTCCTGTCTCTGGCGAAAAGTAGGCTCTAAAGCTAACATTGTGGGCCGCTTGAATGCCGATAGTAGTAGATGAAATTTTTAAAGGAGACTCCTGTCCATCATCATAAACATAAGATATACCAGCTTGCCAATTAACACCAGTCACTGCATTGTTCCACCCAAAAGCATTTGCATTTGCACTCTCTACGAACCAAATATTAACATCAGCAGTACTAGTTTGAGTATTGCTAGGGGCACTTCCGCCAGCTGTCCATAGCTGGACAGTTAAATCAGTTGTTTCTGCAGTAGCCCTAGCATGCATTCCAGTCTTCTCTGGATTATTAGATATCTCTTGGTTACAGGTAAACCAACCATTAAATGAATTGCCAGCAGTACCATCATCAAAATGTGTTCTCTTGATATATTGGAGAACTTTAGAATCGCCTCCAGTTAAATCAAAATTAGATTCACATGCTCGTATACCACCATTTAGATTGTATATTAAGGGTTTTGAAAGTTCACTTGCACTAGCAGTGTCATGACTGATATCTATACCAGTTAAATGCCAGAGATCTGCATTATGATCATATAAAGCCACTGTATTCTGTGCCCCTGAGCCAGTATAAGAATTGCCTAGAAGGGTTATTTGGTTAGCTACCTGAGCAATAGTCTCAGAACTTACAACCTGATCATCTATTTCATGTGCATCCCTATAGTCGTCTACTGCTGCCAATACCTGTACATCGCTAGTTGTCTGATACAATCCATGGCCAGGGTGAACAAAGCCCAATAATTGCTTATCAGAGCTCATTGCACTATTATCTGCAGTATAATCAGCAGCATAGCCCGTAGACCCACCGTTAGCTACTATACCACCGGATAGGCGTATTCGTCCTGGGTCATCTATATTGACAGAATCTAATTCAGCAAATTGATTAGGTCCTATATCCCTAGGATCTTGTAGCTCGTTCAGGCCCCCTGCGAAGTCCTTTATCTTTATCGTCTGCTTTGGCAATTTTATGTTTTCCTTTTTTCTTTAGGTATGAGTATAACAAATCATTATCATCATCATATTCTTCCCAGTCCCTAGGATTTAATGCTTTTTTACCCATTAAAATTTCTTCATAATGGCTGCCTTAAGGATACCTTCAATAGTATCATATACAGCATTTAATGCTTTTTCTTCAGTGGCTTCTGATATAAATGGAATATCAATATTCTTATTCAAAGCAGTTACAATTTCTTTTTGTAAGTCTTCTCCAAATAACTCATTTACTAAATCCTCTTTAACTCCATCAAACATTCCCATGTTACTTCTCCTTCTTTATTAGTTTGGTTATTATATCTACAAGAGCCTTGTAGGACTTTTCTATTCCTTTTTGCTCTATTTGAATTTTCTTTTGCTGATTAATCAACTGAATGATAATGCCTTCCAATCTCTTGAAACTTTCTTCTAATTCCTCCATCAGTGTATCCTGGATGAATTTGTTCTGTTTCCAAATAAAATATGCAAGCCCTATTGCTGCTACTATCGGAAATCCATATTGGTCCAAGATTGCTATAAAGTCCATTAATTACCATCCAGTACTTCTCCCCATAGTGTTGTTTTGCCATTGATAATTTCAACTACTTCAACCTTAAAGTCGCCATTATCAAAGAAGTCAATTATTGCAAAAGCATGATTCCAATTAGTGAGTCTTCCACTTAGCCAATCTTCATCCTCTTCTATGTCTTTCAAACAGCCTAAACTCCACGCACTTATAGTCCCTCCTGCATGAGTTTTGGTATGCCTTTGCAGATCATGAGTATGTCCGTACATTATATTTTCACTATAAACATCTAAATGCTTATAAGAATGATACTTTGAAACAAACTTCCCATGCGTAAAGTTTAACTTACCTATCTTTAAAGTTTTCTTTCTATTGTAAGGATGAAACTGATAACCTCTATCGTTTAAGTTAAGAGCGTTTTCTGTAACGTAATGATTTAAGTATGGATATCTATGGACAAATTTATCCAACCATACCTCATGATTACCTTGTACAAAATGCCTTTCCTTACACCTAGTTTTATTTAAAGATGCATCTATCTGGTCCATACCTTTATTTACTTGCCTAATTTCTTCATCAAGCAATGGGATTAAATCTTCCATAGGTTTAGCAGATCTACCTTTCCAGTAATGAGTGCTAAAATATTGCCACTCACCTGTGTCTCCTAAATCAATGTAAATATCCGGCTTTACTATTTCGATAGCTTTACATACTACCTTTATAGCCTTTTTATCCTCTAAGGGGAAGTGCTTATCTGGGGTCACTATTGCCCTCTTAACGGCACTTTTATTCCTTTTAGGCATATTCTCTCCTCAACTTAAAGTTACGATGAATAACTACTATCTATCTGATCGGCCCCTAACTGGGCTTGCGTGTCCACCCTTTTGTTTTTGCATCTTAGATGGGGTTTTATCTTTTTTGCCTTGAGTCCATCGCGTCATATTAAGATCACCTGATGTAGTCTTTTTTGGCTGTGCTTGCGTAGCCTTTACACTGGCTTGCTTAGTGATTCCGCCTTTTTTTATTTTACCTGCAGGCTCTGAACCTTTTGCTAGAGTATGTGCTGCAGATTCTGCCTTAGCTCTAGATAGTGATTCTTTTACCGTACTAGATTTACCACTATATGAAAGCCCCATTGGATTATTTACGTTTACTGGATCTCCTACTGCCATTTCCTTCTCCTTTTGTTAGTATGTGTTTTCAAATATTGCACCATTAAACCACTTATGGTCTAAGTAGTGTCCTATTGCATTTACCATTTCTTCGTTTAAGCCATAGTCAGCAAACTCACTAACAGATAGCCGGTTTTTAAAAATAAGTATTTCGTGTATATTCCCTTCAAGGAAATTGGTGGGGGTAGATGTAGGCCAATTAATCTCACATCCTAATGTGTCACCAGCTGTAGCGCTCCATGCATTGCCATAATTATAGCTTGATACTGCTTCACTTGGGCCATTAGAGTCTATCCATACATAGTCTGCCCATGTTGCCAGCTGAGTATCATATCCTACTGAATTAATAATAATCGTCCCCTGGTCTGCTATATCCACTGTAGCTTCAGTTATCCCTGAAGCAATAAGCCCACCAATGGTTCTTTTATAATATGCTGAACTTCCTGATGGATTAACAATTTCAAACCTATTCTGGCAATATGTAGTTCCTGAATCATCATATGCTCTATCAAGTATCGTTCCCGTAAGACCTGTGCCCCCACTAACCACCATCGCTATAGTATAATAATCTGCCTGTGGAGTCGTGTACTCAGAAAAAGCATTTGCTGGGCCCACTCCAGTATTCGAACTCATGTATTTACCGCTAGTAAATTGTATTGCATCAGCGAATTGGCTACCCCCTTGCGTTCTTAAATCAATCTGCACCTTTTCTGGCTGCTTAAGTGAGGTCACCTGACGAAAGGAGTGAGTGGCATCTAATTTGTTATCCCAGCGAGATACATTTCCTGAAAGAGCTAACATTGTACTAGAATCAGATGCATCTAGCCAATAAACTAATCCGCTTTCAAAACCTCCCATTTGAGCACTGCCTGCAAGTGCAGTAAAGTCTGTAGAGATATTAATGTGATTTTTTATCTCTAAGTCTGCCCCATAAATATTAGCTGAGCCATCAAGTATCTTTACCTCACTAAAGTTACCAACTATCTCCTGACCTTTAGTCATAACAATATAGTCTCCGCCATCAGAGTCCCAAATAGAAGCTGACTCAAAATCTCCCTCGGTAACAGTAGTAGTAGAATTGCCCCCAGAAAAACCTGGTGCTCCTGAAGCAGGTTTATTGTCAGTAAAGTATTCCGATCCATCTCTTGTTAAGTCGTGCCCGACAGTATTACTCTTCATTTTAACAAGCAAGTAATCATAATTAGAGACGACCTTATATATAGTCCCACTGCATACCTGAAACCCTCTTAAAACCTTACGGTCAAGTTGGTTTAAATCAATATTTGCGGATTCAGATGCTATTAATGTATGAAGATCCATTTATTATCCTAAATAAGCACACACAATTGTGCTTGAGCCAGTCCACACTTCATTAAATGACCCAAAGTATTGATCTGCTAATCCTACAGTAATATCAGTGCTTGTGAAGGTCCCGCTAGTAGGGGCAGCTCCAGTAGTAGTGAATGCATCTCCTCTAATTGTATTGCATGATATTGTCCCTGCATCTAATACCTTTATCACAGGAAACTGATTGCATTTTATACTCAGATCACCTAGGGCAACCGCAGCAGAACTACCATTATGATTTGATATATATGGCACTCCTCCCACCAGATATAACTTTTTGCTTGCAGGAATAATAACAAATCCTGTTTGCCCCATTAATATATTACTAGTTTCCTCACTAGTATATTGCCTTATTCCTTTATGCGCCATTTAATACCTCCGATAATTGATCGCTTCCTATAATATGAAATGCCTCTGTTAGAGCATTAATATCGCTAGTTAATTGTAATTTAGTTACCTCAGACAACACATCAGTCTTCCATGATTTAAAGTTTTTATGTATCTCACCAGCAGAACTGTTCGCCTCTTCTATTATCTTACTCGCTTTAAACTCAGCTCTTTTAATATCATTCTCTTTTTCTATCATTTGCTCACCTAATTGACCATACTCATCTGTCCTCTGTTTGATAAGATGATTAAGACCCTCTACCTGTGCATTTGTACGCTCTGTAGTAGCCTCTAGTTGTTCAGACTTAAGTTTACATTCTTTTTCCAAGGCCTTATGCTTTGTTGTTGCTTGCTTAAGATTAGCTTCAATCTTCTTAGTTTCAATAGACATAGTTTTTATCGCTTCTCTATGCTCTTCTTTCTGTATAGCCAGGGCTGAATATAATACACTTGCATTCTCTTTACCTACCTCTATATCCTTAAGAAGCTTAGATAATATTACATTAGAATCCCTTACTTGTTTCTTGATTCCCTTATTTGCTTCTATTAAATCTAGAATCTCATTTTTTCTAGTAATCTTCTTGGTTAGCTCCACATCAAGAATATCAATATCAGCAATTAATCTAGCCTCATTGCTTGCAAGAGATTTAGTATTCCCCTTTAAGGTTGTAGCTGTCTTCTTTAATGAAGTTATCTCCCCTTTCATCTCATCCAAACTATCTGTTAGGGATAAGGTTTGAGTGTATAGACCAGAGATGTGGTCCTCTTCTTTCCTACAGCTCTTAACAATCTCAGAAATAGCCTTTTTACCATCTTTTATATCAGTTTTTTTGGACTTTATATCAGCATCTAAAAGTTCACACTCTTTCATAAGAATCATATTCTTAGTCAATATAGCTTGATCTAGATCTTTTTTCCTAACTATTAATTTTTTCTTTTGTCCAAACATAATATTCCTTAGTGATATGAATGCAAGTCAAACGTATCTACGGAAGAGTCATTATCATACCCATGAGATCCGTAATGCATTGTTAAATCAAGTTGAGTTATTAACATACCCTCAATAACAAAAGGTAAATCCGATACTTCTATAGCGATCCTTTTATTGGCACTATATTCCCCATTTAACATTATTTCTATAACATCATCGTCTTCATATCCTATAGCTCCAACGCCTTCCCACCCTGCTATCTTATCTAAACTTATCTTTTTAGCTGGGTTTGCACTAGTAATATATGTCGCTACATGATCAGATGGGGCTTCCTTTACGCTTACATTATCTATTGAAAGCCTCCCACCTGAAACAGAGGTAAATTTAAGCTTAGTAGTAATAGCTATAAATGTCGCGGTATGAGTGCCTGTACTAGAAAACGAAATGACCTCTGGCTTCATCCCCTCTATACGGATGCTTCCTGACACAAAGCTCACTATGTCAAATGTAATCGTATACTCGTTTCCTATAGACATTACTGATGCAGATGACGACTCTATATCTCTACCAGAAACAGGCCCCCCAGGATCAACATAATTTGCTTGGTTCCCACTGCCAGGATTAGAAATGGTCCAACCAGTATCTAAAGTCCAATCTGAAGCATCATCAAAACTTCCTATATCTGGGGAGTCCAGGAAAACAAAGCTTTCATAGTTAATCTCTTTATATACCTTACTATTAAGGGCCTCATTTATAGAAAGATTATGCATTTATACCTTAATGAAACGCTAACACAGCCACTGAATTAGTTCCACCTGGGGCACTATTAGTGATTGTTAATGATGTTACCATAACACCGGCAAGGGTAAATGGCAAATCAGTTGCATCGACTTTTATAATACCAGGAGCAGCCGCCCCATTTATAGTTAAAGATAATACATCCCCAGCATCTAAGTAACTAGTACCTGATCCAGGCTTATCATAAATAACTACCTTTTTAGCTGGATCTGATGCTGTGATATATTGAGCGCTCTTTGCCCCTCCAGTAGACAGATCGATTTCTTCATAATTCCAACTAGTAAAGCTATCCATATTAACAGCTTCTTGTATTGAAAATTCGTGTCTTCCTTTATTTGCCACCTGGAAGCTCCTTTCTAATCTTTATTATTATATGTATAAAGGTAGCGATTAAGATCCCAAACCTTACTACTTCAGGTATAAATTCCAACCAACTTATTAAAATTGCTCCACCTCCTTGACTTACGGTAATTAAGGAGTCCTTTAGATTATCCATCGATAAGCTCCTCTTCTTCCATTAACTCTGGAGCTTGTGGCTCTGGAGCATCTGTAAATGCCTGCTGTAGCTTGCTAACTAAAGCTAATGCGTTTTGTGCAACTTTCAATCCGTCTGATTTCACTGCTATGTCTAGTAGCCCAATTAGGACATTAGCTTCTTGCTCTGTTAATAATACTTCCTTTTCCATTATCTCTCCTAGTCTTTTGTCATTTGTTCGTATGTTGAGTTACTCATGTATTTAATCTTTGAGGTAAAATTACTACCTAATTGGACAACACCTGGAGTCCCTGTAGTGAGTTGAAACCAGCCAGAAGCAGAAGTATTTACCTGACTACCTGTCCAAGCTGATCCTGTCCAGAAATAGTATTCCGTAGATGGATACACTGCATACATTCCTGTAATCTTACCATCTGCTACCCCAAGAATGTCATTAATATCATTTCGGCTTTGAACTCCCTCATCCCAATAAATCATATTGTCAATAATCCCAGCATGACTGTTAGGCCCAGGTAATAAGGTATTAGAAGCATTATTTACATCATGTAGCAAACCAAGCTGATCATAGTCCAATGCCCATTTACTCCTATTAGCCTTCATGGCAATTGCGCTTCCGTGATCTGTACGGTTGAACGTATTGGCAGTATATCCAACTGTATTATTAAATTCAATAATTATAGGGGCTGGCTCATTGGAAGAAAGCCTCCAATCACCATAATCTAAACTCATTGAATCATTTCTACTATTTGAATCCCAGCCCAATTACATAATCCCCCATGTTCTACCAGTCTTAACTTGTTTGGGTCCATAAAATCTTTTATTGCCCACATATCTATGAGCCTTCTCTTTATACTCATTGTACTTAGCATTAAATACTTCATTAAGCTTCATGAGTTCTGGTTTATTTTCATAGCCCTTAGATACAGCATAATATACTAAGGCTCTATGGAATTGACTTGGAAACTCTGGCATGTCAGTCATGCCTCCAGCTATAAACTTTCCAGATGGAGAAGTCCCAGCGTTCTTTTCTGCCTCAGTAAATACTTCTGATTTCTTAATGCAAAATATTCTTATCTGTGTAATCTCATGTGGGGATAGCCATTCTCCAGTATAACTTCTTTCACGAATGCCAGTGGTAGAGCTAAAAGTACCATCAGGGAGTCCATCTCCTCCAATAATAGCCCTTCCTCCATTAGACTGAGTATCTTTAGCATAGGCTATTGCAATGTTGCCTCTATCAAGCCACCAGGCATAATCTTTATCTATTGTATGTGGGTATGTAGGTTGTGCCATTATCCAATATCCCTTTCATCTGGTATACCTATTAATCTAGGTATGCGTTTTCCTCCTGAAGTACTACTATCATAGTTTATTTCTTTTATCTCTAATATATCATCTGATAAGGGGTAATACCTTTGATCTACTGCCGTATTAAAAGTAAATGAGCCTTCTGAGATTCTTGTATCAGAAGAAAAGTCATCCATAGCCTCATTTAGCAATATTATAATCTCTTTTTCACCCATACCAGGATGGTGTTGTTTTACAAATTCAATCATTTCTCGTAATATCATTATGCTCCTTCACTAGCTGCAGCAGATGCAAATGGTTCTAGGTATTCAGATTTTAATCTAGACAATCTTTCTTGATACCATTGATATTCTAAAGTCCATTGTTGCTGTTCTGCGTTTAATTCTTGTAATTTAGCTCCAGCCAATTCCACATCCTCTTCATCTTGTATATAGAACCTGACAGCCTCCCATCCATTAACTGCAGTAGCACTATCTGAAGTTAAGTTTGGAGTGGCTCCTTTAGTGTCTTCATCGATCATGGTAGATAATCCATCATTCATTTTTGATAATTTAATCTCCACCAATTTAACAGCTACATATAGCACTAAATAAATGCAAAAATCCTGTGGCATAATTATATCGCCCGTTGAAATTAGCTGATTAGGGTATGTATAAGTTACATCTATTGTATCTGGAGATGCTATACCTAAAAATTCAAATTCTCCACTATTAACAGTGTGATCTGGTATAACTGTTAATTGCCTGTTTTCAGTAAAATATACTGGATCCATTTCTGTAGCTGCATATATACTATTGGGATCCGAGACTAAATGTTTCTCATGAACTAATGCCTCTCTGCATTCCCTAAATTTATCAGCAGGAGCAGCGCTTCCCTTTCTGAATACCCCAAATATATAATGATTTTGTAATGGATATGTATTATTAGTCCACCCACTATCTATCTTCTTAGAGAATAAACCTAGCATATCTGGTGAAGATGCAGCCACTTTATTAACTACGTCTTTATAGGCCTCGGCAAGATATACTCCTGCCCGAGTATCGTCAGGAAATGTACTTTTAAATGTAAATGAGGCACCCGTAGATGTTTCTTGAGTACCAGTAGATATAACTCCTTCAAGAGTTACTGCATTAGTTGATAAAGTTGCTAATTGTGTAACTACGCCATTTAAGGCGGTCAATTGAGTAAAACCTGAAAGCTCTACTTGATCCCCAATATTAGTAGCCGTTAGGCCATGTCCTGCAGTAAGAGTAAATGTATATGCAGCACCAGCAGAGCCAGTACTATCAGTAGCACTCATAGTAGCAACTATACTAGTTTGATCTCCACCGAGATTAAGTCCTGCTTTTTCTTCTATTAATTGCTTATATGTTGCCATTTAATTCCTCTTAATAAAACCTACCCCCCCCTGGGGAGAGAATTTCCACAGGTGAGGGGGGCAGATTTATTTGTTTATCTACTTGACTTACTTGATATAGTAGAGCTCAACTGTAACACTACCAGCGCTTACATCACCGAAGTCAGATCCAGCAGTAATAGTAACAACAGGGGCTTTTGCTGCAGAATGATTAGCTATACCTGATGGTATTCCTAAATCTACTCCGGCAGCTGCTGTTGCAAATACACTCGGAGTTCCCGTACTGTATCTATCAACATCAGTTCCATCGCCTATTGTCATAGTAGCAGAAGAATCGCCAGCGAAACCAGCTCCTACTATGCATACTGCTCTCAAGAACACTGCTCCTGCTGGAATAGATTCCGCAAAAGTAAATGTTCCAGCTGTACTTCCTCCGTCAGCCATCTCAGAGTATAAGATAGTCTTTGTGAGTTTTACTATAGCTCCTAAATCAACGGCAGCTATGCCAGATGCACCAGCTGTTTCAGAAACTACAGAAACAACCTTGTCTGGTTTATTAGCCACCCAGTATTTATCAGCCATGACTAAGCACCAACCCAGATACCGGCTCCTTCAGCAATATACCAGCCATCTACACCATCAGCGATAAGTGTTACTCTGTCACCTCTGTTTGAAGTTGCTTTGGTATTCACTAAGTCACCATCATCTGAGGCAGTAGCTACAGCGTCAGCAGCAGCATTAACTATAGTGCCAATGATCTTATCAGCAGCAGCAGGACTAATAGTAATGATATTATTACCATCAGCGCCACTATTGATAAAGGTATACTGAAGTCCTGCAGAAGTTGCAGGCAGTGTTACTACAAGCGCATCTGTACCTACCAAAACAGCACTACCGCTATCATCGGCAGTTAAGGTACAACTTCCAGTTACAGTTTTTACTTCACATTTACCTTTGGCATATAGATTAGCATCGTCATCGAACTTATTTGATCCATATAATGGATTTGCCATAATCAGACCTCCTATCGCCAAACAGCGTGAGCTTCAGGGCAAGACCATTCCATACCGGCTTCGGTTAGGATTAAGTCTACTCTTCGGTCAATTCCGCTGTTTTCTAGTGTTTGAACACCAACGTATACAGATGTATCACGATTGATGCCGTTACCTGCCAATGGACGATAGTTACAATACTTCATGTTAATACCAAGCATTTTAATATCAGTCCCATCAAGGTGCATATTTCTAGCTACGTTCATGTCTCCATAAGGAGTTGAGAATGTAGTGATATCAATACCCATTACCTTCTTTTTGCCTGTTGTAGCAAAGTCAGCACGGAAGTTAGAGGAGATTTCAAGATTGTTCTTGAAGTATCCACCAAGTTTGT
>Ga0209337_1000325_pt1 | contig 37504 bp, 78 predicted proteins | sample LinPmetageLP53_FD_184044 | JGI IMG/M metagenome (GOLD analysis project Ga0209337, IMG submission 184044) | Marine viral communities from the Pacific Ocean - LP-53 (SPAdes) (version 2) | ecosystem: Environmental > Aquatic > Marine > Oceanic | place: Pacific Ocean | collected 2010-02-08
CCGCCAAATGAGGCTTTTCTGTTCAGCCCCGTTCTTTTATTAGAAGGACTACCACCATGATACTCACCACCAAGCATCTCTTGTAAATCTTGCATAAACTGTTTAGGCGAGTAAAATTTCAAAATATTAAACCAAGTCATAATCAAGCCTCTTTCATGGTAAAAAGTATTCTTTTAATAACATCTATAGTAGCCATATGAGTCCTATGATACTCACTAACTAAATCCTCAAAATCATTACCAACAATATCTTCTTCATTGTTGAATTTTCTAATCATTTCATCCAACTCTTTCAAAAGGTCTATTTGATTACCAATATTATCAATTGCAGTTTGAGCCGTTTGGCTTTTTAACATTCTTCGCCAATTCATTGTTTCACTTCCCTTTCAAATGGATATGAGGGGGCCTTTCCATCTCTAGTTTTATAGTCATTGACTAAATCACGCAGCATCGCTTCAATATTCATAATATGTTGTGTGGTTAATTCTTCACCCTTAAGACTGTCAATATATTCATTTATTTTCCTAAACTGTTTCATAAACGGTTCGGCATCATAAGTCACTTCTTCTTTTAATATATCTTCCCAAGTCATTGTTTCACTTCCTTAATAATTTTGCTGAAATGCCGTCTGTTCGGGACTACCTGCTGTTGTAGAAGAATATGGAGTTTGGCTTCTCTGTGGACTCATATTTTTCTTAAGCCATATAACAAACTTATCGGTCATTTCACTTTGCATAGTAATTTGCGTGAGTCTTGTAATTGATGGGTCAAACTCTTTTACTATTGCCACTAATTGAGACTTAGGAACAGAAAAAGTATTACCTCCTTCACCAAACTCTATACTATCTCCTAAATCTTTGGCGTAGTTCGTGCTTCCTATATCCATATTTAGTTCTTGCTTTCTTAATGTATTTTTCCAAGTCATTTCTTCACTTCCTTAATCTTATTTCCAGTGACAAACTCTTTCTTTGTTTTTTTCTCGGCTTCATCAACCTTCTTCGATTGCTCATCAAACCAAGAATCTAATGTGCTACATCGTGTCATGTCAATCATTCCTTAACTGTTCCTTTTCTGCGGCCATAGAATAAAAATGACTTAATACACCTATAAGTTCCCCAAGTAACTTTACATCTACAACACCTTTAGCAAAAGGCATTACATTATCAGCAAAATCCTCTAATTTATTTACCATTTGATTAGGTGATGGGCCAAACCTATCTAATCTATTCATAATTTCATCATAATTAGAATCGTGGTATTCATCATCACCATACGGAGACTTTCTACCTCTCCTTTTATATTCATATTTCAAAATCTTCTTCGCTTCTCTAATGTTTCTAAAGTCTTTGCTATTCATAATAATCACCTTAATATTGCGGCTCTTCTTGATAAGTGCTTTGTCTATACCCATCATCCTCATAGTTGTCGCTATCAAAATCTTCCATCAACTCTTCTAAATCATTGATAATTTTATTTTCAGCCTCTACATAATATTTAGGCCATCTTTTTAAAACTGCCATGACCTTGAATAAATCATTTGGGCCTCCTTGCATTGACTTAACCCTTTTTATGGTTTCGTCTTTGCCTACGCTATCATCATTTCTAAAAAATTCAAATAGTTCTCTCATTTGTTTTGGATTAGGCTGGTTTGTAAAAACCTTACCTTCCGCAGTTTCTTCTACTCGGATTTTTGGTAATCTTACGGGTGCTTTCTTAATTGTATTTTTCCATGTCATAATAATCTCTCCAAAATTTTTCCCGCAATTTTTTTCAAGGCTTAAAAGAAGCCTCTTTTCTCTGCCTCTGTTCATCATCAGCATCAATGAGCCTTTGGTTGTAAAGTTCCCGATAGTTCGGAAAGTTACTGCTAGAAAGTCGGGTCTTTTGCCGACGACTATCCCTTTTCAATCGAAGCGTTCCCCAAAGCCTACTAATCCTATCATATTCTTCAAAAAATTGTTCGTCACTAATAGCACCACTTTTCTTTCTTTCCAAAAGTTCTTCTAAAAGGCGCAAAAAACTAGTTAATTTAGCATCTGATTTTTTCATGTTAATCTCTACCTAATCTATCTCTTATTCCAATAAGAATTGCTTCGGCAATATCTTCTAAACCCGCTTTCAAATCTGGTTGATTAAACCTATTTGAAGAGAAACTATCTGTTTTGAAGCCGTATTTAACATAAATATCATTAACTGCTTTTTCAAATTCTGCATACAATTTATTTACATCGGACTCATATTCACCTTCTAAAGTAAAGTGTGGTCTTGTCTCACCAAAAACCTTCACTCTATTTGGGTTTGGCATTCCATCGGGCGAGCGTTCCCGTATCTTCTTAATCTCATTTTTCCAACTCATAATAATCTCTCCAATTTTTTTCCCGTAATTTTTTTTCAACCATCATTGTATGTTGGGGAATAACCATACCATTCCCTTCTATGTCTATCAAATTCAATACCCGACTTCTTTCCGTTCAAAAACTCTAAAAGTCTCTTAGATGCTTCGGAATGAGGCGAGTCATCATTTGCTCTCCTGTCCTTTAAAAATTCTAAACTACGCTCTAAAGATTCAATCAAATAATCAGCCATTTTATTAGCCTCTGCAACTTCTCTAGCCCTTTCTCTCTTATCACTAGATTCATCACTATCGTAATTCTCTCTTCTTTGTCGCAAATACTCTAAAGACTCTTCATCCAATTTACTATCTGCTTTTACTATATTTCTCCACATGCTAATTTCTCCAAAAATTTCTCGTTATTTATTTATCACTATCGCAAACTTTTTTTTTAGTTTTAATGTATTCCCAGAATAAGATTAGTGGTTTAATGTTTTAAATTCTTTTTTTACTAATCTAGTATTATTTAATAGTCCTTTAGTGTTTTAGTATTTGTATTTACTTTAATATTAGTTAATTTGACTTTAAGGCTCTGTAATTGCTTTGATAATAATACTAAACTGTTGTAGTCTTCTTTTGGTAGTTTGCCTTCTTGTGATTTAGCCCGTAGTAAAAAGTCCTCAACATCTTCTTTTATTATTTTGAATATTCTTAGGACATCATGTGCATTTCTCATCCTAAACATATGGTCGTAAAGGGGTTTTACTTATAGGATTTCCTGTAGCAGTATGCCCCTCGCAATATAAGAAATACAAGTATGGGGCGTGTGTTTTAGTCCCAAGAATACTAAATTATTAGGCTAGTAGTGTTGCGTTTAGTCCTAATAATTAAATAAAAAATTTAATACAAAGCCATATGGTTGTGTTAAAAAATAACGACGGTATAAAATTACAACCATATGGTATGACTTTGGATTATTACCCCGAAAGGCGGAGGGGGTAGACCGATGAAAAACTCCCCCCTCCATTTGTTTATTTTAAGTATTAGTCTACTTTAACCCTTGAACCATCCCACTCTTTACCATTTAAGAACCATTGAAAGTTCCTTTGATAAATAGAAACATTAGGTAGTCCGTTCAAGCGTTCTTTAGTAGTTACAGAACCTGTGGCGTTATCAACACTATGACATGTTTTATGCCAATAGTGGCGTGTTGGCACATATCCACCGTTTGAAATATACAGCCCGTCTTCATTCATATCAGCAATAATATTACCATGAAGAAGCAATTCTCTATAATTAGAGTGTGCGTATGTCTTAACTTGAGTATTGCCTCTTTTGAAATTGTTTCCGTTTCTAAATGCTCTTATTGAGTCTATTGTAATTTGATTCATTCCTCCTCATCTCCTTCAATGTGTGCAAAATATTCTTCGCTTTTAACATAGTCCTTTAGACTAATAGTCATTACTTTAATATCGGCAGTCCATGAACCATTTGCGATAGATTTTCTATCCTGCCAAAAATCCCTTAATTCTTGAATATCTGTAAAAATGTATTCTTGAACTATTTGTATCGTGTCGTCACTGTGTATTATATTTCCGTATATTGTTTTTATTTTCATTCTACTACCCCGCTAATCTCTGCGTTTATTTGGTTGGTTATGTCGTTCAATAGAATCCACGCCTCTATGAGTCCCAAGCCTCTATTCGCTATCAGTTCAAATATCTCTTGTTCAAGTTTATAATCCTTCATTCTTCTTCATCTCCTATAATATCAATTCTTAATTCTTTGAGCATCCGTTTCAATAGGTGGTTGTTAAGTCTGTCTTCACACTGTATGCGAGTTCCGCTTACTTTAAGTCCGTGTGCGTTTAGTGTTCTTTTCAACTCTCCTAGTGTCTCCGACATGCTTACACTCCTATATCTACCTTAATAGGGTTACATCCAAAGTTACAACCATATGGTATTACTTTGGCGGCTACCCTAAGTTTTTTCCAAATTAGAGGGGGGTCGAACAGAGGTAGATTGAGAGGTAGTCGGCTAATAGTGGCATTCTCTGTAGCAAGGGAGGGTCGTTGTAACTAGTATGTCACGACACTCCAATTGAACATTTTACTCATTATTGCGCTTCTTAAACTTCTTACTTTAAACTTGTTCTCCCTCCCCCGTTTCTAAGGATGCCTTAAGGTCTTTTGAACACAGGAACCTAATTTTCAGTCGGTTTCGCTCTAAGCCTTAGCGGGTTGAGTTGTTGTATAGAAGAAGGTGTTTCTTGCAGTGGTGGTTGTTCTTCTTCTATAAAGTCCCAAATATCTCTATAAGGGTTCATTCTTCTTCTTCCGTAGAAGAAGTTGAACCCCCTAATGCCACCACAACATTAGGGGATTCGGGGTTGAGTATGTCTGTAATAAATGAGAACATCTCCTCTAATTTAGGAAACAGAGAACTTTCATTACCCCATCGTTCTTCCTTATACATTTCTTCTCCTAGTTGGTAGTCAATATCTTCGATAGACCAATCAAGCATTTTTGTAAAGAGTAATTCTAACTTATCTTGTTTAGATAATTCCGTCCAATGTATATCAGTCATTCTTCTTCACCTAATAGTTCGGATATAACGACACAGTAATTTTCGTCGTCATCGAGATAATCTATTGTTCTTTTACCATCGGCAACTTCCATGAAAATACGAAAGTCGGCAGTAGGCCACATTGTTGCTAAATGGCATGCCTTTAGTAAAACCTCTTGATATTCAGTAACCATAGATAATGGCATATTGATATATGTTGCATATCTTGGGTGTATCATAACATTCCTATCAAAAGGAATTATAATTTTATTTTTGATATAATCTTTCATTCTTCTCCCTCCATAGAGTCATCTTGTGGGTCAATCCATGTTCCGTCTTCAAAGAAAAATCCACAGTCGTTAAGCAAATCATGACAATCCCTTAATTGTGATAATAAATTATGTATTTCTTTATTCAAAAAAACAACAGGGTTATTTTCACTACCTGCCCAACCGCAACGGCCACAGGAATAATAGTCTTCATCAACTTCTTTTGCCATTCGGCCACAGCCTTCTCCTTGACATTGTATTTCTTTCATTCTTCTTCATCTCCAAATAATTCTTCATAACCATGACCGTTTTCATAATCTTCACGAAGACAACTTTCATAATCATTCATTCCTACTTGATATGCTATGGGGTCAATTCTATACAATGCTTCCGAGGGCATGTATGTTAAAACTCCAATCTTAACCATAGGGTTACATTCATCAAGCATATTGTCGTATATTTCTCTTAACAGTTCTTCATTCATTCTTCCTCATCTCCTATTTCTTTCTATAATAGTTACATTTACTTTGCTTTCATTTGAAACAATTTTTGAAAATGCGGGGTCATGTTTCGGACAAAAATAGTAGAACTTATGTAATCCTTCTACTAATCTAAGTCCAAATACACTATTGCATTGGAGGCAATTCTTACGGCTGGCTAATGGTTTCTCTGCGATTTGCATACCATAACCCCCGTAATTCCGTTAATAGGGTCGTTGCCAAAGTTACAACCATATGGTATTGAACTTCTTTGTTTTTCGTGAAAAGACCCCCAACCCCGCCGAAGCGAGGAAGGGGGCGGCCTCGGAATTAACCGTTTTCGTTGGGTTTGTTATTCTCAATCTCTTAAATCGCTAAACATTCCATCAGCCAAGTTTTGAGTATTGGCTGGTTTGTAACTTTCGCCGTATATCTCACAGACCCTTCTTAAAGTGGTTCGCATCTTTAACAGGGTATTTTTCTCTCTGCGAACATAGCCCCAATCTGCGTATTTACCTGTTCTTTCTGTTTCGCTTTCAAACTGTGCAATTCTTTTGTAGGCTGGCTTTAATTGTCGCATCATCTTGGTGCATAAGTCAAATACTGGGTTTGTATTTTTCTCTCCGCTAATTACGGCTATGTTAAACATAACAAGGCGTATTAGGCTGGCGGTCATTCTTAGGTGTCTGTCTATCTCTCTCATGGCGTATCTCTTATCCATGCTTATACTCCAATAACCATACTATAGGGTCTATGCCGAAAGTTCACAACCATATGGTATTACTTTGGCAATCTACCTTAAGGCGGGAGTGGGTTTTTAGGCCCACCCCCTTTTGGTTTAATATTGCCGAACCGAGCCGGACTTGTTCATCATTAAATCGTGAATATAAGGGGCCGAATTGGAGAGTGACGGTCTTATCGGAGAGGCCTCACTCTTCCGAGTCAGCCTCCTTAGTAGTCTCTACCATAACAATGTTTGGCATGGTATCAATTGAACCATCCCACATCTTGTTCTTGTATGCGTTGGTGTGCCAAGTCTCGCAAGAATGTGCGAGTGTCTTGATAAGTGATTCTTGTGTGTAGTTTATGCGGTTTTCTTTGTTTTTCTTAGGTCGCATGATGTCGAGAATATCGGGACATGCTTCAATACCTGCGGTAACAAAAGTAGTAAATGTCTTTGTAATGTATGCAATAGCAGGGGATAAAACAGGGTCGGCTTCACGGCTACCGGACTTTGGTAGGTATGCTTCATAGCCAAAACGCTTTGCTTGTTTTCGACAATAGCCGTAAGCGTAGTTGCGTTCTTTGTCATCCATCGTTTCATCTAAACAGTCATCAACTGCCATTTGAACTCTTGGGTGCGGGTCTGTTTCTAGTGCGGTAATAAGGCCGCCAAGTCTATTTTTAATTCTATCATAATTGCTCATATTTTTCATCTCCTTGTATTGTCACTCTCCAATTGCGACACTGAAATACCTGTATTATTCTTATAGGGTATGCTTCCAAAGTATCATACCATATGGTTGTGAACTTTGGTATAAAGACCCCAATGGCCCCTCCGAAAAGGGGCCGTTTAAGGGGCCAAATGAGAGAGAAGCCTCATTTTGGGGAAAGTCACCGTATTTACTCGGCAACCTCCGGCACAGTGTCCTCAACTTGAGGGGTTTGGGTGGTGTAGTTGGTGTTCTTGTCATACTTGTTGTTTCGTTGGTAGTTCGTGGCTAGGTAGTCAATTAAGTATTCGTTTGTAAGTGGTTCACGCACTCCGTCTTTGTTGGTTCGCATTTGAGTGAATCCGGTAAAGTCGGCCTCGGCGTTTAGAAGTTGGGTGGCTTGAGCCATGCTCAAATCAACCCAAGCGTTCTTATTTGGGTCGTTACCTCTTAGTCGGTCAATCGCATTGAGTTCATATCGCTTGTTCAAGTGTCCTAAGTGAAGATATGCTTGATAACGCTCTTTGTCGTCTGTAAGTTGCTCATCGCCCATGACTTCATCATAAGCGAATTGAACTTTCATTTGATTGCGAAGTTCTTCTTTGTTCGATGTCGGCATGTTCTCAATTGCTTGAGGCATTCGACCTATACGGGCATGGTAAAAGGCGTTATCACGGATGACTTCAACCTTTTCAGTTTTTTCAGTTTCTGTTTTCTTTGGCATGTTTTTATTCCTCCTTGTTTGTCGGCTTCTCTCTCACTCGACAATAATATGCTCATGTTCTCCTTATAGGGTTCTGTCCCAAAGTGCGGAACCATATTACCCTATCCTTACTTCTTCTAATTTAGTGTTAATAATTTAGAGATAGTATTATGATATTATTATTTTAGTATTAGTTCAATTGGTCTTATATTGTATAGTATATATGAGATATTTGTTTTTTTCAGTTTGTTTTCAGTCCAAACTGAAAAGATGAAAGGGGTATATATTGGGAAATTAGGTTAATTTAATACATTATATTCATTATTTCATTATTTCAGTTATTTCAGTGCCTAGTGATTTGGCGGATTTTGAGAATACTCAAATGGGGCATGATGAGACATGATGGTGAGAGGGAGAGAAGGGGGTGAAATAACTGAAATAACTGAAAAGATAGAGCAGTGCATCGAATAGAAACTGAAATGAATATGTAATCTTGGTGAAATAATGAACGGGAGTCTTTTTAGATTCTTTCGGCAGTGTTGGAGAATTTGAGGTTTTGGGGGTGTGGTGATGTGCTTAGTGTTTCGGAGTCAGCAGTATCAAGTTCCTGCTTGAGTATTCGTGGGACTAGACGAGCAGGTGGGCGGCGGAGGCTATAAAGGAAATACAGATATTGAGATGTCTCAATCGGGATAGAGCGAGGGGCCAACGACACATAGATTCAATCTATTATTGCTCTCCCGATTGAGGCTAATGGAGATGTAAATAATGATACAAGGAACGATACAACAAGATGCAATATGGAATGAATTAGTAGAAGGAGACTCACACATTATGGTGTATGCCGGTGCGGGAGTTGGTAAGACTTTTACAATTGTAGAGGGTGCAAATAGAATTGGTGGTAAGAAAGCCTTTCTTGCATTTAATAACGCAATAGCAAAAGAACTCGGAAAGAGACTACCCGAAGATGTATATGCGGCAACCTTTCACTCGATGGGTAACAAAGCAATACGAACTAATTTAGGCTACAGAAAAATGGATAAGTGGAAAACTGCTAATATTATCAAAGAAGTTCTTGGCGGAGATTATTTTGCTATGCCTTTAGTTAAACTAGTAAGTTTGATGAAAGGTCATTTGGTTGAAGCCAATAACCGTAAAGCAATAGTCGGTCTAATTAACAAATTCAATATAACATTCGCTAGTGACAAAGATGAAGTCAATGGCATTGTTGCTTTGCCAACTATTATGCAAATGAGTAAGACAAGTCCTGTAATAGATTTTGATGACATGATTTGGCTACCAATTGTTTTAGATTTACCATTGGTTAAGTATGATGTAATGTTTGTAGATGAAGCACAGGATTTCGATGAAGCACAGCGACAATTGATTTACCGTAGTGTTGAACCGGATGGTCGTTGCGTAGTAGTTGGCGACCCCAACCAAGCAATTTACGGATTCCGAGGGGCGAGTAGTTCTAGTATGGATTTGTTTGCTAAACTTTTAGAGAATACAAATAGAGATATTAAGAAATTACCTCTAAGTTTAACATGGCGTTGTCCTTCTTCTGTAGTTGCCGAAGCAAACCGATTCGTTGAAGACTTTCATTGTAAGGATGATGCTGATGAAGGAAAGGTTGTTGTTGATTCAGCACTTAATCCTGTTAAGGGTGATATGGTTTTATGCCGATACAATGCACCACTTGTTACAGCATTCTACAAACTAATCGGTGAAGGTAAATCAGCATACATTAGAGGTAGAGACTTGACAAAGGGATTAGTTAATTCAGTCCGTAAGATTTCAAAAGATATGTCAATGTCTTCTCAAGAGTTTGCTGAATTATTGGATGCCGACTTTGAATACCGACACAAGAAGTTGGTTGAGAAGGAGAGATTTAATCAAGCAAATAATTTAGAAGACAAGCATGAGTGTCTTTGTCTATTTGTCTATAGAGCCGATACTGTCGGAGGTATTATTGAAGAGATTGAGCGTGTCTTTAATTCCGATGGGAAAGGAGACATCATGCTTTCTACAGTTCACAAGGCTAAGGGTCTTGAAGCAAACAATGTATTTATTTTGGCGACTGAAAGGATGCCTCATCCTAAAGCAACCAACATGAAAGAAGAGATGAATATTTGCTATGTCGCAATTACAAGGGCTAAGAACAACCTCCACTACTGCGGCCCAAAACCTGCTAAGGGGGTTCAGTGATTGTCTCAAATAGACTTTTCACAGTGGGGGACTATTACAGTTCATGATGAATTAGTTCCTTCGGGAGTTGTAATACAGTTTCATCCTAAAGATGGATTTGTATTTCCTATGCACAATGCTCTTGTAGAGTGGGGTAGAGAAAACGACCGACTAATTGGTATCTGTATTCACAGTGCTAAAGGTTGGCCTGTTCCCTGCGCTATTGTATTTAATTGGGGTGCTTGAAATGGCTAAAAGCATAATTGCTATGAAGCATGTCTATAAGTTATTTCAAGAAAAAGACTCTTGGGAAACGACCGAGATATATGATAGGTTGATTGTTATGAAATATAGAAACATGCCAACCAAGACTCAACTTCACAGACTTCTTTTGAAAGACCATTATAATGTCAATTCTCAAAAGAAACATATTTTGGCCCTTTGGAAGAAGAAGCCTCAAAAAGAAAAACTTGTTGAGGTATTTGAATGAGTTACGATAGGCATAATGACGACCCCGAATATTTGTTGAAATTGATTCGTGTGTTTTATAATTATTTAGAAGAGCAAACACATAATATTAACAAGACATCGGATTTAGTCAAAGCCTATCAAGACTTCTTCAAAGGACAATTATAATTCACATATGGGTTTGGCAGTAATTAGAGAAAATGTTTGCTTGGCGGCTTCATCTACATCTCCGTAGCGTCAAGGGGGTTTCGTTCTCCCCCTTCTCTTCCCCATATTGAAAGGTGATTTTATGATAAATTGGATTAAGAGTTTCTTCGTTACAGAAGAAAAAGAAACTAAACCCAAGTGCTACAAATGTGGGCTTGGTGCATCAGTAATTGTATTGATGGAATTTCAAACGCTAAGTATGGAGGCGTTTAAAGATAAAATACTTACCAAAGTGTGCGGCTCATGCTTTGAAGAGATTCATGCCCACTATAATCCTGTATGGATTCCTAAGCCAATTAAAGGTGAAAATAATGATTAGAGAAGAAATAATAATAAGAATAAGCGAACTTGAGACTGAATTAGTGAACCATGACTGTATTTATGAAACAGAATTACACTCTACGAAAAACCTTAGTTGTAAAATATGTGATAATTTTGAAAAGTCATGTGATAAACTATTAGACATGTGGAAAGGTGAAGAAGAATGACATGTGAAGTTTGTAACGGAACAGGTGAAAGAATTGTAGAATGCAACAACCACGATGTAGTCTACAAAGAACCCTGCTATTGTTTGCTTTGGGAAGAAAGACTCAAAGAAGAATTGGCGATTAAGATTGCTGATGTCCTATCTAGTAAGATAACCAAAGAAAGACTTTCACTATGTTTGGCTTCTCTAATTGTTGAGAAACACAGTGACGATGAAGAATCAGTAAGGGCTTTAAACAGTATCAGTGACAACAAGAACGCTCAATACTTAATGAATTGGGCGTTGCTTTGAAATAGTAGTTTTGCATGAGTGGTATTATGAGCAATAAGAATACAATTAAGAGACTAATAATCCTTTTAGAAGATGGGCCTTTGAACCCACATCAAATAATGGATGAATATAAAAAACGATGGCCTAAGACACAGCCTTCAATGCCGAGGTTGTCTAATTTATTATCTAGACATAAACAATTTAGAGATGTCGGAGACTCGGTAATAACCAATACAACATCGGGCGGAAACCATGAATATATCGCAAACACATACCGAGTAAAGGTATGGGCTTTGAATGAGCATATGGTGTAATGGATAGCATACTGGCCTTCTAAGCCGGTGATACGGGTTCGACTCCTGTTATGCTCGCCAAATTAAACAGTTTAGTAGTATCTGTAATGACTACCAATAGGGTGCAAAGCCCAAACAAAAAAAACGAGGAATAAATATGAAAGTAGAATTTAGATTGATAGACGACGAAGAATTGCCACCATTGGTAATTAGTATGAATGAACAAGATGAACCAAAGGTAGTGATTAACACTCATCACCGTATTTGGATTAGTTTGCACAGGAGAACTATTGCCGGAGTAATTGAATCACTTCAAGAGAAGATGGATGAAATACTCACAGGTTTCTTAATAGAGCAACGAGCGAATGAAAACATGGACTTAGAGGGTTGGGAATGAAAATTTGTATGTGTGGAACAACAGGCGATACCGTAACAACAACCTGCGACCACTGTAACCAACCCGTCTGTAGAAAGTGTTCTGTAATTATTACACCCAACAGAGTTAATGGCGATATTGAAATTAAACATATTCGGTGTATGCCTAAGAAGTTTCAAAAGAATTACAAGGTGAAGAAAAATGAATGAAGAAAGAAAATTTAAGCGAGGATTAGGCGAAGGCCGATGGGACAGAAAACTAAAACAGGAAATGATTGAACTTTCTGTTGCTGATAAATATGAGGATGCCAAACATGAGTGGACTGCTACAGGAGACATATGGTGGAATTGGGGTAGAGGACAAGCACCGGATTGGGTTGCTCATTCAAAGAATGGATGTAATCAATGTCTATGCGGTCATAAAATCGTCTATCACTTTGAGATTATGAATGAAAAGACGGGAGTAAGAGAGTGTGTTGGTAGCGACCACATCAACTCCTATCTAATTCTAAATGAGATTAAAAATCGGACAGGTCTAAGAGAAGACCAAATTACTGATGCTATGATTGAAGAATGGATAAATGTTAAGATTAAATCCATGAAGAGTGAAAAATGGTGGGAGGAATTTGGTGATGATTTCATTGATAAGTTTGAAGACATTAGGGAATTAGACTTGAGAATCAATGTTAATGAGAAAGGAACATATTGGGATAATCAACTAGGGATGTATAGACCTAGAACAGTCATCCGTAAGCGTTCTAGTGGTGGTAACATGGCTTCTATTGTATGGAGATGGAATCACCCCGACAACAGAAGAAACCAACAAGAAGTGCATGGTTATCCAAACAAAAAACTACTTGATGATTTAGACGAGTTTCATGAAATGTCAGCCCCTCTTCTTGAAAAACTACAGAAAGAAGACCAAATATTTGCTGATAGAATCAAGATGATAAATTCAAACAAGAATACATTGGTTCGACGGACTGATGATGATGCAATAAATGATATGGTTGAGTTTTATGACTTGAAGAATTTCAATGAGTTCAGTAGTAGTTATTTGAGTGATTGGGAAAATACCTTTTTCACTAGTATTAAACAACAACTTTCTAAGTTCAAGACACTATCCAATAACCAATTAGAAACATTACAGAAACTTTTAGTTCCTGCTACAGAAAAACAAATTAACTATTTGATTGCACTAGGCTTTGAAGGCGATACAACATTATCAAAGCGACAAGCATCAAACGCAATAAACGAGATAAAAACAGATGGCTTAAATAGTCATAGGACATGAGGAAAAATAGACAAGGTGAAAATTATGGTAACACTAAGAATTTTAAACGAAACAGGACACACGCAATTAGAGATGGCTTCATCCGAAGTTATTGAACAGATAGACCAACACCCGACCCATTGGCTTTTCGTTGATGGTGAAATGGTAAGTCGAAGCGAAGTAAATGAGATTAACTGGGATGAAGTTGCTGATGTAACATTGACTCCCGCAATTGTTGGAGGAAACTACTAAGTTTCTTGATAGTCCTAAGATTATCTCAAGGTGTATTCTATGGCCCTTTTTCGGGATTTCAATGAGTGTAAGGGAATCGTCTCTCTTATGCTCAAAGACTTCTCGGAAGAGGGCCAAAAGCGTATAGAAGACACTATCAAATATTGCGAGCATCTAGAAGATGATGCCGACAAACGCTTTGCATTAACACATTCCGTAAAAAAAGAATTATGGGATATTCCTATAGCAGTAGATACAGGCTTTGTAAAGTATCTAATCAACAGGGTGAATGAATTGAAAATACTTATTGAATACAAAAAGGTGAACGACGATGAATAATCCCGAATATGTTCCTAATACTAGAGGAAAACCAATAGCAACTCGATGCCGAATATGTGGAGGGCAATTAACAACACCACAGGAATTTAAAATAGAGGCACATGAAAGATGTGTTAAAAATTACAAATCAAAAAAATACATGATGTGAATAAAATGAATATTATAATTAGAAGAACAGGAGAAATAAACGAAGAAATAAAAATTAACGGATTCTTTTTCGATGTAGTGAATAATAAAATCCGTATGCCAAAATACATGCACGATGGAGAAGATTGGATAAGAATAGAAGAAGACCATGTTTGGGATGAATCAAATATTTATCGTTATTCTCAATATTTGAGAAACGAATTACTAGGAAGTGGTTTTAGAGTTGCTGTTGGAGATGGTAATTTAGGAAGTGCCGATGCTATCACATCAAACTTAGCAAAAACTATTTCTAAAAAAATACAGAGATATTTTATTGAGGAAACCCTCGATACTGAAGTTGTTTTAGTCATTGGCGGTAATGAAATATGGATAGAAAAACCATACGCCATCAATGGAATAAAAATGTCCTTGAAAGAATTATCATTTAAGTTGAGTAGAATTATTCAAGCCTATGGTAATATATTTAATAGACACGAAAGTGAAGAACATAAATCCGAAACAAAGAAAGCAATACGGAGAATAATGAAAACTCCCGAAGACATCCTTTATTGTTTGGAAAATAGAGTTCCCTTCTACTTTTTCACCATAGGAAAAAAAGAAAATGTTCGATTAAATCTTAAACAAATAGGAACATCAAATTACGCTCTTGAAATATCCGATGGTAAATGGGGTGAAATAAAAGAAAGTGATTTAACTACATATCTAGGTCATTATTTGCATGGTCATAAAAGAGGTAGTTGGAAGTTCTTAAGTCCTTCAAAACTTTATTCTAGAATCATGGGTAAAGACCCAATGGAATCTCAACTAAAAGTAATGATTGCTTTTCTTCAACAGAATAGAACTCAAGATATTGTTGAGAAGAGAGCCAAAGAACTGATTGAAGATATGGCTATACAGTTCAAAGATAGAATTTTAGTCATTCCTCCGATAGAATCCGAAGAAGGTTTAAGAGATAGTAACGGAGTAGTAAGAACACCAATGAAAGTCTTAGTCAAAGGTCAAAAAACAGATTGGCTTTTGGTAGAAAATATCTACAATTATAGCCATCGAAATAACCCTCAAAGAGTTCACACTCATTGTTTAATGACAGAAATTGAAAATCAAGGAGAAGAAGATGAACATAAAGTGACTCGTTGGAATGGCCCAATATGTATTAACACGGGTGGGAAAAATCCATCGTTGGGCGACCAATTCGCATCTAGAATATTTTCACTAATGAATGACTCTTCTATATCAAAGAGAGTTAATACGATAGGTGGCTACATGTTAAACCAAGAAAATAGAATAAGAATACCACTAAAGGAGTGTTTTACAAATGAAAAGAAACAATACAAATACGATGAAATGCTTGGAATGTCAATCCAATGACTTTAGCCTAGATACAAGGCTAGGCGAATTGGTTTGTAATGAATGTGGTTTGGTTTTAGTTACCGAACCCTTTGAGCAAACCTCCTATGCCTATGACGCTAATGGTGAAAGAATTAGAGAGGCTTGGAAAAACAACCCAACTCTTGTCAAAGGAATGAGACAGTGGGGTAGAAGTGATAGAGCAATACACACAGGAATTACAATGTGTAAAGTATTACTTTCATCACTGAACAGTGCCAAGTCTTTATCGGATAGAGTAGACCAACTTTACAGGTCGCTGTATCGAAAGCATGTCTTCACTACAACTATTCTAGAAGACAGGGCGGCGGCAGTAGTATATTATATTCTCAAAGAAGCAAACCTGCCTTTCACTTTGAAAGAAGTGTGTAAGGAATATGATTGTGTTGAGAGAAGAGTATTCAAACTCGCTAAGAAGATAGCAAATGAATTAAACAATACATCAGTATTTCTAATGAGAGATAGTAGTCCTTTCGCAGAGAAATACGCAGTGGGTCTTGGCAACCAAACATTTGTTTCAAAGGTTGGCCGAGTAGCAAACCACTATGATAACTTAGTAAAATTAACAGGAGATAATTTGCGGCCATCGTCGCCGGTAGCATTCTGTTGGATTGTTTCGTTATTAGAAAATATGGGTATAACCCAAAAGGTTATTTCCGAACACACAGGTTTCACGACAAGAGCGATTTACGATGAAACCAAAAGACTACTAAAAATAAAAAACACAAATAAAGAAGAAATAGAAGGGAGAGGAATAGAATGGATAGAAACATATTGATTATAGGCGCAGGGGGAATTGGGAGTCATTTGATTCGCATTCTTGAAAGTGTTGTTGGAGACGGAACGAAAGAAAGATTGTATAACATCAATGTTTCCGACCCCGACACTGTAGAATTAAAGAATTTAACATACCAAGACTTCAAGAGAGAAGACATAGGTAGAAAGAAAGTCACCTGTATGAAAAAACACAGTCAAGTAAATGGTGCAAACCCATACCCAATATTGACTGAAACGCAGTTGAAAGGATATGACTTAGTAGTATGTTGTGTAGATAATTTAGACGCTAGAAGGCTCTTGTATCGCTCACAGGTTAAGTGGCTAGACCTTCGCTCTCAAGGGCGTAATGCGGCCTTTATTTCATACAAGGCTGACCCATCAATGTATGATACTATGTTGGCAGGGCCGGACGGTTCTTTCAGTTGTCAAGGTGATTCTTGGGATGGTTCTAGTAAAGGACTACATTTCATGCACATAGCAATTGCAGGTATGGCGGCTGAATGGATTCAGCGTTGGTTTAATGGTGAATCAGTTAATGACTTTATGGTGGTGAATGTATGAAAACAATTGAAATAATTAAAAAGTGGGAGGATGCCTTCGATACTGCGTTTTTAGGAGATGCAGATAACTTTGAACATATAGAAATATTGATAGAGGCTTTAGAAAAACTACGGAGTGAAGAAGAATGAAGTGCGATGTTTGTCATGGTAAAATAGACGAGCATAGTCACAACGGTAAAGTTTACTGGACTGAGGGACATAATGCCGAACCTTTAGTTAGTGGTCGTTGTTGTGATGCGTGTAATAGTTTAGTTATTGGATTTAGAATGTTTGCCTATTCCAAGCACCCCCACTCAATTCATTACAGGCTAGAAATTGAAAAACAAAGAGAGATACAACTAAAAGTTGCAGTTATGCAAAGAGTAGATAGAGAAAGAGGTGAAGAAGAATGAATATATTTGCACTATCAAAAGACCCCGTAGAATCAGCCCAACAAATGCTAGACAAACATGTAGTTAAAATGCCAACTGAAAGTTGTCAAATGCTACACACTAATTCCCTTTACTTTTTGTTTTGGGAATCTCATGGTAGAGAGCCTTCTTTGAGAGAACTGAAAGAGTTTCATAAAGAGTCGCACTTCAAATACTTGATGAAACCTGCTATGCTTAATCACCCTAGCACTATTTGGGCTAGACAAACTAAAGCAAATTACATGTGGCTATACAATCATGCTATGGCCCTTTGTAAAGAATATACATTTAGATACGGTAAAGTTCACGGAACAGAAAAAAGAGTTAAAGATAGTTTTACTTTCTCTTATGAAGAAGATGACTTAACTCCTGTATCTATTGCTATGGATGACATGTATAGACTACCTAAAGAAAAACATTGTTGGGATTTTGTAATAAGGTCTTATCAACATTATTACTTGAGAGGTAAATGGGATTTTGCCTTTTGGAGTAAAAGAAAAGAACCGGACTGGTGGCCCGAAAATCACCGATACAATATGATAAAAAATAGAAAACCATTTGGAGGAATATAAATGAAATATACAGAGAAAGACTTAGGAAATAAAATAGATTATGATGACGATAGCGGCTCTTACTATGATGAAAGAATTGTAGAAGTGTTTTGCGGTATTTGCAGTGCTAGATTTGTTGGCCCAATTAGACAAGCCGGTGGATTTATTGCAGGGCATGAATCGTTTCACGCATGGGAATTTAAAATCGCTATGAATGCCGAAGATGGGATGGTGGCTTAAATGGGTAAAAGCGGAGAATGGTTTGCTAGAGAAGAAGAAAAAAGTATTAGAGAAGCAGAAGAGTATTGGGAATACCAAGAAACAATTTCTAGTGCTAGAAGTGAAATAATTCCTTTCTTACAGGGAGTTTGGGTCAATCTACATCAAGAATGGGGAGACGACGCAATACACACTAAAGCACTACAAGATGCAATATGGAAAGCCTCTACTGAAATGCTACCATGTCTTGAAGTTCAAGTAGTAATTGATGCTAATAACAGAGCGCACATTTCATCCGGTTCATCGGGATATGTAAGTTTCAAAGTAGAACCAAAGAAGATGAAATTACCTATCAAGTGTTGGTTTCATACTCATCCATTTGGTTCAGCATACTTTAGTGGAACTGATTGGACTACTGTTGCTATTTGGGAACCTGTAATGAAAACTGCCTATGTTATTGGTGGAGACGACCACTACGGTTTTTGGGAGAATACTAAACCTAAGCAATTAGAGATTAAGCAAAAGGATGGTAATTATAGAATACAGATTAGAGCAGGTGAAGAAGAATGATTGACACAGACAAATACGAAGAATTAGATTGCGGTTGTTGCCCGAAAATAGGATGCGGTATTGATTGCGGAGTTGAGAAGAATGATTGACACAGACAAATATATTGAAGATGGTTTAAATACTCATAACTTAGATGATAAAAACATGAAGTCGGTTGGAACATGGGTAGTAATTAAGAAAGACAAGACAACAAGTGCATCCGGTATTATTTCTATTGGAGATAATATTGGAGTAGTGCATGATTGTTCTGTTGATAAAACTTTGATAGGAAAGAAGGTTGTATTCAATGCAGAAGACAAGCACTTTACTTATGGAGAATATACTTTTGTAGATTATTCTAGAGTGTATGGGGTGGTTCCTTGATTCTACACGGTGAAGAAGCACGAAAGAAAATCCTTGAAGGTATCAATCTAGTGGCTGATACAGTCAAGCCAACTCTAGGGCCACAGGCTAGAACAGCAATACTTCAAGGCAATCCTCCGGTTGTTATCAATGACGGAGTTACTATCTCTAAGTATGTATCTAGCACAGACCCTTATGTTCAAATGGGTGTTCAACTTGTTCAAAACTTAGCGAGTAAAGCACAGTCTAAAGCAGGTGACGGAACAACTACAGCATGTGTTCTAGCACAGGCTCTTTGTAATAACATGTCCGAAGAAGCACTACAAAACATAACAAGAACTAGAGGTTTGCTCACAGCATCAAGAGACTCGATTCTCAACAACTTAGATAAATTATCCAAACCTGTAGAAGATGAAGACATTGGTAAAATAGCCACGATTGCATCGAACAATGACGAGGAACTTGGTAAAATTATTGCCGAGGTTTTTGAAGCAGTTGGTCGTGATGGAGTAATTAGTGTTGAAGAAAGTCATGGTCTTTATACAGAATATGAAATTAGAGAAGGTCTAGAATTAGATAAAGGATTTATTACACATCTTTTTGCTAACCAAGACAACGGCGATTGTTTGCTAGAGAAGCCTTTAGTGTTTGTAACAAATAAAGTAATAAGAAAGTTTCAAGATATTCTACCTGCGTGTGAATTTGCGGCTAGGGAGGGCAGACCTTTGTTCTTAATTTGCAGAGACTTACAAAATCTAGCACTACAAAATGTTCTAGCCAATGTAATTCAAGGTAGATTAAACATCGGAGTAATTCAAGCACCTAATTACGGCGATAGTCAATTAGATGAACTTAAAGACATTACAGCAGTAATTGGCGGTCGAGTCTATTCCGATGAGGCCGATGATGACTTGAGGATTGTTAATGAAGAATCCTTTGGTTCATGTGACCGAGTAGTAATAGACCAACTAAAAACAACGATTGTTGGTGGAGAAGGAGGCAATATAGAAGAGAGAATAGGAACTCTAAAAACATTATACGAATTAGGTTCTAATGAATGGGTGAAAGAAAGTATCTCTAATCGAATTAGTAAATTGAAAGGTGGAGTTGCAGTGATTAAGGTTGGTGCAGGTTCAGCAGTTGAAATGCGAGAAACTAAAGAAAGACTTGACGATGCCCTAAACGCAACTAAAGCCGCACTTGACGGGGGTTATATTGTTGGGGGAGGCTTGTCTTTAATCAAAGCAACCAAAGATTTGTCCGAACCTAATTGGATAAAGGCAACAATGTTCGCACCTCTAAAAGCACTACTAGAAAACAGCAGTGTGGATGTGGATGAAGTCTTTGGAGATATGATACATGAAATACAACAAGATATTGGTTTCAATGCACAGAATGGTAAAAAAGAAAATCTACTTGATGCGGGAATCATTGACCCAACAAATGTAACAAAGAGTAGTCTAAGTGCGGCCTTCTCTATTGCGCTAATGTTTTTAACTACAGAAGTCGCAGTTCTCATTGAGGAATAATTATGAAAAGAGCCGTCACAGTAACACTACCTGCCCCTTATGCGGCAGAGATTGTATGTCCTATATGTGATGGCAATAAATGTAGAGTGTGTGAAATGGCAGGAAAATTAAAAATAAAGGTAGCACCTAAAATACCTATTCAAAGAGCGCACATTATAAAATATGTAGTGGATAACTTGGCTGATGTTGCATCCGAAATGACTCGGATGTATGGCCTTGTTCCCGAAATAAATACCAAAGAAGTAATTCAAGTGAATACTTCTCAATATGAAGTCGTTCAAATATCAAGTTTAGGTGGGGCTTGTTGGGTAGTTAATTGCTTGACAGAACTAGAAATTCCTAGATATTTTATGAATAGACATGATTTAAGTAGATTCAAGGAGGGGAACTTTGTTGAGTGAAGGTTTAAAGTTTAATAATCAAATTGTCCGTAATGAAATAGATGCGGTCAAGATTCATTCGGGAGAATACTATTCAATAGAAGTAGTAGACATCCGTTGGTATAAAGACGATAAACCAACTAGAAAGGGTATTCGTCTAAATAAAAAAGAAGCAAAGATTCTCTTGAATGTTCTTGAGGAAATATTAGGTGAATAAAATGAAGCAATTTAAAAAGAAACTAAGCCCAAAGCACTTTGCTAATTGGTGCATAACAACAGAAAAGAAAATACCCGAAGTCCATAGAGAAGCCTTCAAGGAGATATGGCCCACTATTCAAAATACAAACGATGTAGTGAGGGGTTCGTTTATTACTCATTGGAGTATGGTTATGGGTGGAGATATGAATGAAGTGGCTATGCCTATTACAATAGGAACGCTGACATATCTACAATTAGCGGCACATCATGTTGGTAGAGGTGACTTAGTAGAAACCTTGAACAGTATGATTGCCAACATCCCTAGAATCCGACATGAAATTGAAGGAGGAATGATGGATGAAGAAGAATGAATGGGATGAACTTTCTAAGTATTTATGGAAAATATCTATGATGAAAAGTAAGTATTCTCAACCACTTAAAGATTTAGTGGTTATGGTAAATACAGAAATATATACAAACAAAGAGATGATTGATAATGACAATAAGCAGACTAGCACGACTAATGGAAACAATACAAGACTTGACCCCGACCGGACAAATAGCAGTGATTGATAGAGCATGGGATAATTTTGACCCAATACTACTAAGTAAAATACTGACCTTAGAACTACGCAATAATAATATTGGAATGGTTAAGGGTAAAAAATGGATTGCGAAAGCATTCGATATATTCGATGAAGAATTAGAGGGCTTGTATTCTACCTTTGAAGACATAGGAACAGCAACTCAATACTTAGAAAGTGACAAAGAAAAAGACCAAGACTACACACTAAAACAAATAGTGACTCTACTTGAGTATGATTGCATGTCTCACGCTGATTCTTTCCTTGTAATAAAGGACATACTACTTTCTCTTTCTTCACTTGAAAGAAAATGGTTTGTTCGTTATTGGTTAAGAAATCCGAACAACGGAATAGGTTTAGGACAAGTTACTAAGTCTATTGCTAGCCACTACAGCAAAACTGTAAGTGAAGTAAAGAAAGACATGTCAATGAACAGCATTGAAGTTATTCTCACATTCTATGAGAAGGGAGAAAAACCCCCACTCAATTTAACACATGGTAACTTTGTAAAGCCCATGTTGGCTAAAGAAGTGCCTATGGATAAGTGGCCCGATGAAAGAATAGTGGATTACAAATATGACGGAAACAGGTATCAAATCCATTTAAATTATACTATTCTCGGCCCATCTGTAATTATTTTTAACAGAAGTGGGAAAGTAGTGACGAATCAATTCCCCGATGTAGTTAAAAAAGTTACAGACTACAACAGAGAAAACGACTATCCAACAGGATTCAATTGCATTCTTGACGGTGAAATCTACCCTATCAATAACGACGACTCACCCGCACCACATAAGTTAATGGCTACAAGAGTCCACTCAAAGAATAAAGAAGAAGCAGTAAGGAAGGTTGCCGTTAAATGGGTAATATTCGATTGTCTAAAGTTTGATAGCAAAGTAATTATGGATTTACCATACAAAGAAAGACTTGAAGTTTTCAAAGATTTACCCGACCAAGCACATAGAATGCCCGAAGGCAGTAACACTATTGCATTCTACAACCAAGCAATAAGTGATGGTTTTGAAGGCATCATTGTCAAGGATGCTAATATGAAATACGAACCGGCAAAGCGTTCAGCAGGTTGGGCTAAATACAAACCTCCTAGAATTGAATTAGATGTAGTTATTCTAGGTGCTTGTTATGGAGAAAATTCTAAGTCTTCTGTATTCAGTAGTTTTGATATTGCAGTAAAAGATGGTGATGGTTTTGTATCTCTAGGAAGAGTTGGTAATGGTTTTACTGATGCTGAATTAGTTTCTTTGACTTCTACATTAAGAAAAATAGTAGACGGACATGAAAATAATATGTATCGTTTTCTACCTAGAAAGGTAATTACCGTTACTGCTGATTTAGTATCTCAAAACAAAGATGGGTCTTTAGGACTTAGGTTCCCTAGAAAGACTAGGCTAAGAGATGACAAGTATGTTCAAGACATTGATACTTTAGAAACAGTAGAGAAACTAATATTCGGGTGAAAGATATGAGAGAAACGGCCAACAAATACATAGAAAGGTTTGGGGCCGCAACAACACTCATGTTTCAATTATTTGATGAAGTAAATGATGGAGATATTTGGCAAATGAAATATGTTAATGGATTGATGTTGGCTAAGAAAGGAGTCAATACTTTACAAGAAGTGTATGTAGAAACTGGTATTCGTGATGATGTCTTTTTAAAAATAGTTTTAGCAGGTAATCAATCCGAACAAGAAAACAACATCTACAGAAACATAATGATGGGACTTACTCTTTTCAGTGTAGACCATTCTTACATAGGGATGGTTGTTGATGTTTCCTAAACAAGTTTTGATTGGTATTTTTATTTCAAAGGCTGTATTTGAAATACGGTTTTCTAGAAGTGATGAATCTAAAATAGGATATTCAGTGTTGCCTTCAATATGTATTAGGGGTGATGAACAGTTTCTACTTGACATCCAAAGAAGCCTATATCAACATCAAGTAAAGTCGCTTGTTAAGAAACAAGAGAGCAAACAAAGACCAAAACCGATTATGAGAATATCGGGCATCAAGAATACAAATAAAGTTATTCAAATGATACCCGATTCATACTCCGACGCAAATAGTAGTCTTAGTGCCTATAAGGGAATTATACTAAGACTTGTAAATAAAGAACACCTTACTCTAGAAGGTTTAGAATCAATAATGAAAATAAGAGGAATTTTAAATGGGATTGACAACGATTAAAAAAGAACGAGCCATAATAATTACCGGCAAACATGGCACAGGTAAAACAACAAAGGCATTAGAAATTATTCCTAATGCTATTATTTGCTATGCTAATGTCATGGATATTAAAGACCCGTCATCATTACCAATAGATAACGGAATAATAATAGAAGACTTACATTACAAACCTAAGAAAGATGTCATACTAGATGTTCTTAGAAAATATAGAGGCAAAGTAGTAATGACAAGTATCAACCAAAAGTCTGTTCCTAGTGAAATAAAAAATATGATTAAGTTTAAGAGAGCAGGTAGTGTTTCTCATTTGAGAGATTCTATCAAAGAATTAGCACCAAGAAGCGAAACTCCATATTCATTTGAAAGAGATATGTTTTCTTTAGTGGATGACTACCTAAAAGAGATGAACAGGGAAAAAATATTATTACTACTCAAGTATAATAATCCACCCGACACTCAAATTATTAACTGGTTGGCTGAAAACCAACACCCTAATAAATTAGTTTTCATTGATAGTGTTGTTAAGCGGAGATGGAACAAGGACTATTTTTTTGAAATGTTGGCCTATAATCATGGAGGTAGAAAGTTTGGAAGACCTAGTATGCCCCACCGTAGAGCCTATTCAAAAGTTCCTTCTATATGTAGAAGGCTTGGGATTAAGTCGGGCGGTCATAGAATATTGAAACAATTGATTGAAGATGACGACTTTAAAGAATACGCAAAGAAAAAACTAAACAATGGAGATTGTAGACTTATTGGATTAGGTGAAAAAAGAAAACCAAAACCAAGAGTCAAGAAGATTAAACAAATGAACTTAGGTGATTTTTAATGGCGGCAAATGTAGTAGCAATTAGAAAGATGAAAGCCTTCTTGAAAGGTGGGCCTAAGTCTACAGACCAAGTTTATAATCACTTAAATGATGAAATGAAATGGGGAGTTTCGATGTCGGAATTAGGAAGACTTCTAGCGAACCACGCTGAATTAGCGGGAATACAAAACAATACAGGGTATTGGAGGAATAAAAATGAAACACAAGAGAACACAGGCAGTAATAATAAAAATATTAGATGAAGAAAAAGAATTAACGACAGGTGAAATCTATGATAGATTGGTGGCATACAAAGCCACCACTTCTAATAGAAGACTAAAGAATAGCCACATAAATGTGACTATGAATTCTTTAGGTAATATAATGAAAAGAAAGACCTTTCAAAAGGTTGGTTTCACTAATAGAAACCCAACAGGACATAAGAATAGCCGACAGGCCGTATGGTCTAATAAGGAGGAATAAATATGAAAGCATCGGAAAGGATAAAAGAAATAGAAAATAGACTAATACAATACAAAGAACTACACGAAAATCTCATTGATATAGAAATGATTTATGATAACTTAGATTGGGTTGATATTTACAAACCTCATCATATAGATATTGAATTGCCTAGAGCAATTAACGAAGTTGAATCTAAAATAGAAGAAATAGAATCTAAGTTGGAGAGGATATAATGCTATGGACTGAAAAATATAGACCACAGAGACTAAGCGAAGTTGTCGGACAAGAACACTTTGTAATGGATGCAACGAATTGGGCCGTCAATAAAGAGATGCCTAATGTATTGATTTACGGTGGTTCCGGCACAGGAAAAACTACTGTAGCACTCGCACTCGCAACAAGTATGCTAGGAAAAGATACTGCTAGTAACTTCTTTGAAGTTAATGCTTCGGATGATAGAAGATTAGAAAATGTAAGAACTAGAATCAAAGAGATTGCTCAAAGTGGCAGTATTGGTAATGTTCCTTTCCGAATTATTCTTTTGGATGAGATGGATGGAATGACTAATGATGCTCAAGCGGCACTAAAAAGAATGATGGAACGGTATGCTGATAATATCCGATTCATTATTACATGCAACAATAGAAATAAAATAATCTACGCATTACAATCTAGGTGTGCGAATTATCACTTCAAGAGAATCACTTTTGAATTAGTCGAAGAAGTAGTTACAACTATTCTCAAGAGTGAAGGCCACCCTATTCCCGAAGAATTAAGAGCGTTTATATATGCTTTCGACGGTGACTTAAGACGGACAATCACCGAACTCCAAGCGTCAATCGCTACAGGTAGTCGGCTGAATGTTCAAGTCGAAAAAGGGCTGAAACAATACGAGAAAATAATTATCGAAATAACAAATAAGAATCCAAACGAAGTATTAACAAATCTACATAATCTAATCTATGACGGATTTTCTATCAAGGAAATCTGTATAGGTCTACATGACTTTGTTATTGCATCCGAAATGGATAACAATACAAAATTAAAATTCCTGCGAGTAATTGGTGAAGGTGAATGGCGTTCCCACAACATGACCCCGAAACTACTCGCTTCATGGATGGTGGGAAATCTCATATAAGGAGGTAAAAAAATATGCAAAACGAAATAAGTAAAGCGGCAGAGAAGTTGGGTATCAGTATTACTGATGCTCAATCGAAATTTGAAAATATATGTGAAGAGAATAAGGTGTCTACGGACTCCCCTCTAGCGAAAGGCTTGTGGCGAAGTTACGCTTCTCAACAATTGAGAATGAAGCGAACTGATAACACGACCGGAACTACAGAAAAGAAAGGATTCGGTGACGATGCTTTCGGATTCTTTATTTCCCTTGAAGAACCTAGAGACATGATGGCTTACAACAGAAAGCGAGCGATTGATGAGTGGAACCGTGACCCATTTAATGCACACCAAACAGGGCTAGTAGCAACAGCCGAGAAGAATGAACAAGGACAATATGTTGTCTCTCGCTATTATGATGGTGAAGAACAAATGAGAACTATGAATAAATTGTCGGATGGGGCAGAATACCTAGATACTGGCAGTATTATTATTCCTCTTGATTCACAGCAACGCTATCAAAACGGCGGAGAAAACAAGAACTACGGAAAGCCTTTGGCTAGAGAACTAATGCGACGAAGTGGAGTATTCATTGGTAAAGTCGGTGAAGACACAGACTACAACCTCTACTACTTTTCATACAAGAATGACGGAGGAATGCAATTCTCTCCATCTACTTTTGAATGGATTAACATGACAGTAATTAAGGATTCAAACAGAGAAGGCTACATCTACGGCTATTCAATGAAGACTCTTGGTAGTCTTTCTTTGAACAGTGAACAAGACCCCGAAGGAGACTTGTTCCGAGATGTTTCTTCTGTTAATGTGTTTGACTTGGCTAGTGGATTAGCGGCTGAAAATGTTGCATCATTGACACTACTTGATGCTAAACATCTTGAATTGCGTGAAAGAGTTGCAGTAGATAGATTCGTTATTACTATGGGAACTGTTTGTAATATGAACATGACTCCAACTTCTAATGGAAACCGTATTTTGAATCTTACTGATTTGAATGCAGACTTCGATTATGACACTGATGGAATGACTACTTGTTGGGTTCCTTCTCACATTAACATTGACTTTGGTATTGGTTCCGAAGTTGTTGTAGTGGGTAGAACCTCTCAACGAGAAGGGGAAGACGGATATGAACCGGCTACAATCAACCTTTCGGGAATCTATGTTACTGAAAGAAAAGGACAAGTAGAGGAAATTGGTGAGGCTAAAGAAGAAGACCTTGATTGGTTTTGATTGAGTAATACTCATGCCGTGTAAGTGTGGCGGTTGAATGACACTCAAATAGGTGCGAAGCCTATACTCTTAGGAGGTAAAAATATGTTAAGCGTAGCAGATAAAATGATAACAACAGACAGAGCGACAATACCGATAGACAGATTACAACATGTGTCTTATCAGTATTTGACAAACATTGACGGAAAAAAAGAAGTAGAAGTTAAATTATACACAGCACATCCTAGTGTAGTGATACAAACTTGTAGTGCTAAATCTCTAGAAGATTTTCTACATTTCTTAAAATTAGAAAAGATGGGGTTGAGCGATTGAGCGATTCAATTACAATTACTAATTCTTTCGTTGAGAAAGAAGGAACATGGGTAGTGGCTTTTGGTGATGTGGACTTTATTACATGGAAAGAAAACTATGATGATAATACCTATTTCATTAAATTGCACATAGGAACAAAAGAAACAAGACTACATTTAGACTTTGAAGAAGAAGTAGAAGAATTAGTCTCCGCATGGAAAAAATACAAAGGTGAATAAAAATGGATAAAAAAATACAAACGCAAATAGATATTGAAGGGCTTAGAAAGAAACTTCTAAAACAGACTGAACAGCATAAGAATGCGCCTAAAAGAATTAAGGTTGGAATTGAAGGTGATGCTAAAACAGGTAAAACTGGATTGGCTATGGATATGACTAAGAAAACATTCTACTTAGATGTTGATAATGGTTCTCGCCCAACTTGGAAAGCGAATCATAATTCTACAGACCGCATTATTATTTACAATCCGGCGGCTACTGATGAAGAAACAGGAGAGTTTCTACCATACCAAACTCAAGGAAACATTCGTTCCTTTATTGCATTGGCTAAAGAAACAGCAAAGACAGAAGAAATTGTTTTTGTTTGGGATGGAGTAGATACATGGCTAGACTATTGCACACTTTACATGACAGGAATGGAAACATCAAGAATGCGACCAATGAAAACTGCCAAACAGCAGGACTGGTTTCATAGAAACCAACCATTTAGAGAAGTAATGAAAGAAGTAGAAGCAATTGACTGCGACCAAATCTACATTACTCACACTAAACCTCCGTTTAGAGACGAAACTCCACAGCCCATATGGAATCGTTGGGATTCTCACCTTTGGACTGTTCTACAAACAACTCAAAGAAATACACAGAAAGGCATGGAATACTTTGTTACTGTTAAAAGTAGTAAATACAATCCTTCTCTTCTTGGTAAAAGAGTTTCTTTCCTTTCAGTTAATCGAACAGGAGAAGTAATTTGGACTGGATTTAAAGAACTTAAAGAGGGAAATGTATGAATAAACAACTCAAAAAATTGCCTAAGCATGGTGGATTAGGAGATATTGTATTCACTGAACCCGAAGAAGGAACGGGAGATATTATGTTCTATAGACCTTGTTTGTATCGTTGGAGTGAAAAAAGCCAAGAAGAATATGAGGCTGAAAACGATAGAAGCCATTTTGGATGGTGTGTTTATGGTGCTAATCCTATTTATGGTGCTATGGCTTGGATAGTCAAAGAACAACAGGAGGAAGAATAAATGAAATTTACAATAGATGCAAAGGAGTTTAGAACAGGATTAGAAGACATTATGGGTAGTGGTAAATATGCTCAAAGTGGTGGAGTAAAGTCGGGGGTATTAAGTGAATACACTTACTTAGATTTGAAAGACAATCCTAGCAATACTGCGTTTGGGCTATTGGCACTATGGAATGGTGATGGTAGTTACATCAACAAAATAGTTCTTGATGTAACAATACTAGACGACTCTACACATAATGCAACAGTGAACATCAAATCACTACTGCCTTTCTTGAAGAAAATGTCGGGTGAAATAGAAATAGCAATCCGTGATAGAGTGACTATTTCTTCCGATAATACTGTAATTACTTTGCCTAGAGTTAATCAACATCCACACCACGAAGTTATTCAAAGACTATATTTAATGGACTTAAACTTAGATGGTGAAATGCCTCAATTTAATGGTAAAGAATTTGAGGGTTCTTTTGACATGTCTACTGCCGATTTCAAAGAAGTAATTAACCAATGTGAATTGATAGGAACAGGTGTCTATAAATTAGATTTTGATTTTGATGAAAATGACTTAGGAAAAGTTAAGATTTCTTCAACAGTAGTTGGAGTTAAACAATATACCACTACAGTAAATGTAGAAAACGGAAAGGGTTATTCAGCAACGGTGGCTTTTACAGGCCCACTTCATAAGTTCTTCAAAGGAGATACAATTACCTTCTATGTTAAAGATGAGTTCCCTATACTACTAGTTGGAGAAGACCGACTACTAGTTAAGGTTCCTCATATGGAATAGTGATTATAATGATAATAACAAATAACAATAATAATATTTATCTCTCTTGGAGAGACATCAACGGAAACAAAGTGATTAAGAATGATACTTACAAGCCTTATTTTTATATTAAAGAAACTGCTAGAGAACCTGCCACTTACAAGGTAACTAAAACAATAACTAGAAACTATGAATATGAACATGGTGATTGGGTTAATCTAGATGGTGAACAGTTAAAGAAAGTCTATGTGGATATGCCTAAAGATATCTACAAAGCAAAAGAAAACTTTTCCCAAACCTATGAAGCCGATGTTCCTTTTCACTATCGTTATGCTATAGATGAATTAGATTCAATACCGGAATACAATATGCGTAAATGGTATTGGGATATGGAGTGGCAACAAGGTGGAGAACATGATAACAAAATTACTGCTATTGTTTGCTATGATAATTTTGATAGTCAATTCTACACATGGACTTGGCAACCCGAAGAAAACAAAGATATTGTAGAACCTAAAGTAGAAGGCTACAATTCTATTTTCTTTATCGAAGATAGTGAAGAAGAAATGATTCGGCAATTCTTAATCTCTATGGAACACTGCGACCCCGATATGCTAATTGCATGGTTTGGTTTAAAGTTCGATTTACCTAAATTACTAGAACGATGTTGTGCATTAGATATTAACCCATTAGGAATGTCACCATTAGGTGTTATTGATGGAGTCTATCTAAAAAACGAATCTTGGGTCTTTACTAAAGGTGACGGATACAACCCAACTGCTCAACCAATAAAAGGTAGAATTACTCTCAACTTAGACTTGGCCTTTGAAAGACAATGGAATGATGCTCAAAGAGGGACATTACCTAGTCTATCATTAGACTATGTTTCAAAGACTTTATTCGGTGAAGGAAAACATACCGAGACTAAGTTTGAAGACCCTAATGAGTTTTACCGTAGAGCATGGATAGAAGATGCCTCGGCATATCTACAGTATGCAATTATAGATGTAGAATTACTTAGAAGAATTGATGAAGAGAACTTTACCTCCGAGGCAATTCTATCTCTACAGCGATTACTAGTAGCACCATTCGACGCTTGTTTCTTTGCATCTAATATGGGTTCAATGTATTTTATGCGTAATGCTTGGTGGAAAGCCCCAACAGGTAGTAAGCCTAAACATAAAGTGTGTGATTCATGCGGCTACAAAAACCCTAATGATAAGAAACTAAAGACCTGTAAGAAGTGCAAAGCGAGTCTTTCTTATTCGGGTGCTATGGTTTACAATCCATTAGATGAAGGAACAAACGGATTACATTACAATGTAGCGGCGTTTGATTTTGCAGGTCTTTATCCTAGTATGATTATTGCTAGGAATATTTCATTTGAAACAAAGAGTGATGTTGAAACAGTATTTGGTGCTGATTTAAACACACCTCAAAACTTGAGAGAAGAAGAGTATGAGAGAAAAATGCTATACTACAAAACAGATAAACTTGGTCTATTGCCTAAGTCTCTGTTGGCTTTGAAAGACTTGAGAAACGAATACAAGGCTAATATGAAAGAGGCTAGGAATAGTAACGACAAAGAGCAAACTGCTAAGTGGAATAACAATCAAATGGCGGTCAAGCGACTCATGGCATCCTTTTACGGAATCCTCGCATACAAGGGGTTCGGTTGGGCTGATGTTGATTTAGCGGCTAGTATTACTGCTAGTGCGAGAGAGGCGATTAGACTAGCGGCATTTAAGGCTAAGGAGATGAAAGGATGTTGAAGAAAGATTATGAACAAATGACGGAGGCTTTAGTTAGATACTTGAAAGGATTTGAAGGTAGTTGCACAGGTTATGTCCCTACACAAAGAGCGAAAGAGGAAGTAATAAACCGAGTGCGAAAAATTATGAAAGCGTATGGCGTGGAGATGAAAGTATGAAAGAAAAAAGAATAGAATTTAGATGGATTCAAACAAGCGGAACAGGAATAAGTGGTTCTTTTAAATGTAAAAAACCACTAAAACACAACCCTCAATTTGAAGGAAAGCACCATTGTAAACTATGTGAGCAAGAAGCAAAAGAAGACGCATACAAATACTTAGGCGGTGAATAGAATGGGTAGAGGAAAAACCAAAAAATTAAACTCCGAAGTTATGCGAGAAGCAATAATAAGAACATTAGAGGAATTAGAGGTGAACAAAGAATATATAAAGATAAAACTTTATGATAAGGTTATTGTATTATACCAAGAGATATACAAAGACAAATATGGAAAATATAATTCTCAACTTAGCCATAGAAGTAGTAATCCTAAAAGGAGAATATCGCAATTCTTTAAGGAAAAAACTTGTAATGAATATGGTTGGAAAACAGTGTATAAAAAGAGAGTCGGTTTTAAGGATGGTGTTAAAATAAGTTATTTAAATACCCCATATCTAGTGAGGATTAAAAATGAATAAGTATTTTGAAAAGTGGATTGTTGAAGAGATTCAAAAAACTACAGATGTTTTTACTGCGAGAGAAGTTCTAGATAAAGTGATAGAAAGTCGAGGTAGTTCACCCCATATCGGTGATGCTTATTCGGCCACATGGATTTGTAAGAAACATTCAAAGAGAGTGAGTCGTGGGCGGTTCATAAAGGAGGTGAAAGCATGTATTGTAATACCTGCAATAAAACAGTAAGGATTCTACATCCTAATATAAAAGAATGCCACAGGTGCATATCTTGGAAAAACAGTAGAAACAGGAGAAATAAAAATGTTTAATTTAGATGAATTGATAGAAGTGCAAAAAGCAACCAACGATACTTTACAAGAATTGTTGGATAATGTGAAAAGAAGTAATAAGATTTTAATGATGGTTAATGCTGTTAATATCGCTACAATACTTACACTGTTGTTGGTGGTATTATGAAGTGGCCTTTGTATGAGCCTTTTTATAATTTAATAAAAAGCCAAGTAGATGCCCCTGTTTTATATCCCTATGTAGAGCCTTTTTGCACATTTGTTTATTGGCTCTATGTAGTAGCAATAAGTAAGCAGATTTTTTCTTTTATGTTAAAACCAAAAAGAAAAGAAAACTTTTGGGAACAATACAACACGGGAGGTATTTGAATGGAAGTAGTCTACGGACATACAGACTCTATCTACATCAAAGTAGAGTCTATAGAACAAGCACATGAAAGCCTAAAAGAGATTAACGACTATGTAAGAGAGTCATTCCCCAACACATTAGGGTTGGATGAACACCCCGTAGTTCTAGAGTTTGAAAAGTATTTTTCTTCTCTAGGTGTTGGCATAACTAAGAATCGAAATGCAGGTTTAATCTCATGGGAGGATGGGGTCTTTTTAGAAGAACCAAAGTTCACCATGACAGGATTTACGGCTAAGAGAATATCCGAAACTCCACTAGCAAAGAGAATACAGACTACTGTATTAGAAATGTGGGTAGAAGGAAAAAGTGAAGATGACATAGTAGATTACTGCCGAGAAGAATACTTGAAAACATTGAATGGCGAAAACCCAATTACAGATGTTGTCAAAAGAAGTCGCTTGAAAGAAAGCAGGTTTTCTCTAAAGTGTTCATGTAACAAAAAGTATAACTTACTTGAGATATACGATGTAGAGTATTGTTCTAAGTGCGCTAAACTGAAAAAACACTTCACTACTTTAGACGGTAAAAGGCCGAGCATAGGTTCCGGTATTGCAGGTATGCTTTACGGACATGAAGAATTGGGTGTCAAATATGACAACTCATATATCTACATGAAAATTATTCCCGAAGGGTTCTATACAAACCCATTAACTAATGAAAGAAAGTCGGCTGAATGGGTTGCGGGAACAACCTTTACAGACTTAGAAAACTTTACTCCCGATTGGGGGCATTATGCCGAACAAGTAATTAGTAAAGCCCAACCTATCTTTGACGCTATGGGTTGGCAAACAATTAAGATAAAAAACAAACAAAAAACATTAGACGAATGGTGGTAAAAATGGACGAATATAAAAATGAAATAGACAGTATGCTTGAATATACATATCAGTGGTTGCCGGAAAACTACAGTGACCCGACAGAACCGATATTGAAAATAACAAAGTCTTCTTTAGGAACTTTTGATTGGTGTCCTAAGAAGTATGATTTTAGTTATCAACAACGATTGCCTCAAGACCAAACCGAGGCTATGCGTAAAGGAACAATAATGCACAATGCTAGAGAAGACTTCTTTAATGACTTTGATATTAAGAAGGCCGAAACAATGAGTGAAGAAGAGATACTAGATTATTGCTCTAGCCTATTCCCTATTGATGATTATTGCGAGGACTACCAAACAATTGCAGTCTTTGAATCTCAAAGGTTTATTGATTCTTTGGCCGAAGAGAAAACCCATGAGTATTTACCTGTTTGTAATGAAGGCAAATTTGATTGTGAGATTACTATTCCTATGGGGCCATACAAGGGAGGCGCATGGAATAACAATGAAGAGTATAGTTTAAGTCGAGATTATGTAGTCCATCTACAAGGTATCATTGATAGAATATTTCAAGAAGACAATGGCTATATTCCTATGGAGTTTAAGACTGGCCCTTGGAAAGATTACAAAGCAACAGGTATGAGAAAAGAAATGGCTTTCTACAAAATGCTAATTGACAATGCTAGTGATTTGGTATTGAGGAATGCAGGTCTTGAACCAAACATTCCTGTAAGTCATTGGTCTTGGTATTATCCAATATCAAACCATGTTCACTGCGAGCCTTCTAAGAAAAGAAATGAAACTTCTGTAATGAATAATATTGCTAGGCTTATTCATTCTTATGAACAGAAGTTATTTGAGACTAAGTTCTATTACAAGACCTGCGCTCATTGTTCTTTCTTTGGAATATGTGATGCGGCACAAGAAGATACATGGGTGTGATTAGATGAACATAAGTTGTCCTAAATGCAATTGTAAATTAAAAACCACTCCGGTATATATGAAATATATTGATGGTGTTTGGGTTGATAGCGGAAAATGCACTGGCTCAAAATTACATCATTATGAAGTAAAGGTGGTTGAATAATGGATAATATGCAAAAAGTAGCCTTTGATGCAATTACTATTTTATCCCATTTGGGTAGATATGATAGTGAAGTATTGGAATATGCAATTACATTACGCAATAGATATGAAGGTGTTTTAAATGAATCGAAAAATAATTGAAACTTTAGTTAAATCTAGAACATGGTCTTTTGCTGAAATAAGCAATATGAAAATAACCATAGAAACTCTATGTGATGAGATTTACAATGAGTCTAAACTTATTGATAGATTTGAAATGATTCGGGAAGTAACAATAAATGAAAGGTTTATTGGTTATTCTTTTGAAGACTGTATTAGAGAAGCCACTAAAATAAAACTTAGTGGTGATATAGCAGAAGCAATAACTGAAATGCTAGGAGAAGCAACAATTAGTTTTGATAAAAATGGAGGAAATAAAAATGAAATATCCGAGGGAAGTGTGGGCGGGGAGTCACATAAAGAACGCACCACAGATGAAAAGAAAAATAGTAAGAACAAAAAGTGAATATGTTGAGTTTGTTAAAACTCAAAATAATAGAACCAATGTCTACACTACTGTTTATGATTTTTCACTATTTGCCGAAACTGCAAAAGTTGAGTCTTCTGTTATTCTTGACAGGATATTTTTTGACTTCGATGCACATGAAAGTAATATTGGAGAAGCATTAGAAGATTTGAAATTAGTTTTGGAGTATGTAAGGGAATACCAACATACAATTTTCTTTTCGGGTAGAGGGTTTCACTTGTTTGTTTTTGGTGAGAATGCTGAAAGTATTAGAGGCATACAGGCTTTCTTTAGAGAAGTCAAAGGTCACTTGGACTATAAGACCAACAACAAACATTCTCTTGATGAAAGAGTGGGTCAAACTACTAGATTGAGAAGAGTGCCGAATACTGTAAATCTCGCTAGCGATAGTGGTAACGGAATACCATATTATTGCATACCTATATTTGAAGATGATATTGAAAGAGGATTAGAACACATACTAGAAACCGCCATGTCGCCTAGACTCATACCTAGACGAGTGGCAGGTAATGATTTAGTTTCTTGGCCCGATATGCCCCCTATTGAAGTAGTGGGTGACGAAGTAAAGCCGGTTAATGTGGAGGGAAGACTACCGATTCTACCATGCCTATACAATGCAATTATGGTTGAGAACCCTTCACACATGGCTAGGGTATATTTGGTTTCATGGTATCGGGATTTACTTACTCAAAGACAAGACCTATCTACCAAAGAAAGCAAAGAAAAAGTTTTGAATACTATTGTTGATGAGATTGAAAAGTTGGTTGAATCATCCGATGAAGTATGGCTGGATTGGGATAAAGAAACTACAAGAAAACACGCTCGATTTACAGTATTTGGTAATTATAATACCCCAAACTGTAAATCAAAATTGATACCCGAAGGGTATTGTGTTGGGAAATGTTGGCGTTACCCCGACTACTTAGATAAGGAGGAATAAAAATGAAAAAATATGAAGAAAAAATATGGAATGAAATGATAACCGGCCCGTCTTATTTTGACGATGATGAAGAAACAAAGTTTGAACCTGCCGAATGTTTGATAGAACATGAGGATTGGGTTATTTGTATGGAGGGTAGAAGAGTCTATTGGAAGTTTAATAATTTTATGATGGGTGCATTCACCTTCAAACCTAAAACTTGGACTGACAAAGGAAACGAGTTTCCTCAACTTTGGCCTCAATGGTTAATTTTTAGATTCATCGGACATGTATGGGGCTACCATGAAGATAATAAGAAAGACTTGAAACCTCTAGTGGAGTGGGCGACTGATGCTAATAATAGACAGTAGAGAAAAGAAAGGCTCTAAATTAGTAGACTTAGTGGAGACTAAGGCTACCTCACTTTCAATCCCTTATGAAAAGAAGTGGATTGAAGTTGGAGACTATGTTTATGATGATGTATGTTTTGAGGCAAAGTCATCAATAGACTTTCTAGGCTCGGTTCTTTCTAAAAGAATATGGACTCAAATAGACAATATGGATAGACACTACAAAACAAATGTAGTGATTATCTACGGAACAATAGAAGAAGCAATTAGCGCAGTAACGGATAATTCTTATTCTAAACTACCTATTGCTTCTAGAAAAATAATGTTTAACAATAAGTTTCTTGGGGCTATTGGTAGAATAACTTTAGACACTGATGTAAAGGCTTTTTGGGTTCCGACTGAAAGAGAAGCCGCACTCATTATTACTTCTGTTTGTAAAATGAAACCTATTGATAGAGATGTCATTAGGCCACAAGTAATTAAAAGAATATCTACTGATGATTTAAGAATAGATGTATTAACTAGCATCAAAGGAATATCAGTAAAGAAAGCCAAAGCACTTTTGAAGAAGTTTGGCTCTATCGCAGAGATAGCACACACTCCCGCTAATGAAATAAACAGCATAGATGGTATTGGGCCGACCATCGCTAGCAGGGTTTTAGAGGTTCTAAATACTGAAAATAAGGTGAAAATATGAATAATGAAGAAGACGATTGGATGACAGTTGAAGACTATGAAGAAAGCATTTTAGATGAGATAACTGTTGGGGATTTACCCACAGAAAGTTTAGATGAAGTCTTGAAAGAACAAGAAGAAAAGTTGATTAAAGAAACTATTGAATTAGATAAAAAGGTTGAAAATAACCCAACTATAGAGAAAACAGATATATCAACAGAAACTAGACTGCCCGAATTTTTACACGGTTGGGTAAAGGAAGC
>Ga0209337_1000326_pt1 | contig 37492 bp, 56 predicted proteins | sample LinPmetageLP53_FD_184044 | JGI IMG/M metagenome (GOLD analysis project Ga0209337, IMG submission 184044) | Marine viral communities from the Pacific Ocean - LP-53 (SPAdes) (version 2) | ecosystem: Environmental > Aquatic > Marine > Oceanic | place: Pacific Ocean | collected 2010-02-08
TACCCTTCAGGGTAATTCCACCTCCGTCTGCTGTTGTATCCGTAGGAGAAGCAACCTTCCCCATTTCAATGTTCTTGTCCTCTACAGTTAAAGTCTGAGTATTAACTATTGTCTCAGTACCATTGACTGTGAGGTTGCCAGACATGATGACATTACCTGTGAACGTGCCACCTGTTGCAGGGACTGTATCTGCTGGACTGAAGGTTGACAGGGCAATCACCTCAACGACATCACTTGCTGTTAGTGCTGACAGACCTGTGATGGTGCTTCCGTTAGTTGCAATGCAGTCAGTACCTACGACTAGCTTGACTCCGTTTAGGTAAACTGAGACTTGATTTTCGGTATAGCCTAATGAAAGACCATCGTCATCTGCTGTGATTGTAGTCTCACCACCGCTTGCCGTGAAGATAAACCTCTCTGCTTGCCCTTGTCCGGGTTCCTGTCCTATGTATGCCATGTTTTCAGTTAGTTAGGGTTTTGGATACTTAGCTTTAATTGGATCGACCATTTCTGATTTCCACTTGGCTAGGCCATCGTCATAAATTTTATTGAGCTGCGTACCCCAATCTGGGTATTCGTCTTGTCTTGCTCTGGAATATGCTAATGAATCGTACTCAGCTTGCATTGAAATTACTTTAGCATCTATGTCTGCTTTAAGAGGTGGTGTCTGTCCATCATGATATATTGTATTTGAACCATCTGAAGAACCACTAATTTGCCCTCCTACTAATGCTGTAATTGCATCACCTCGTCTAACTTTTCCGTCTTTACCTAAAGTTACCATATTATCCTTTTATTTCTTGTGCTATTATTGTTGATCCTCCATTTGCCCCAGAACCAATATAAAAATTTCCTGAACCGCTATTTCGCAAAGAAGGTCTATAAGAAACAACCACACCATTCACATTAGGAGAATCTAAGTAGCTGTATGAAACTATATATCTACCCGAAGCAGAAGAAACACGATTTTGCCCAAAACCCTCACCAGTAAGAGAATTAGATATAATAAATTGAACAGTTGCTCCTCCAGCTATAGAACGATAAAAGTCTGCACATCCATGTGTGCCAGTAGCTGAAAATTCTGCTTCCCATGAAGTTGATACAAGTATATAATTACTTGAGGAAGAAGGAGTTATTTGTACCTCTAAATCAGACCCCATTGGAGTATTAAAATTACCACTTGTTGTGTGGGCTTCACTCTTATGAACATCTTGAACAGTTTGTAGTATATGTCCGACTGGAAATGTTGTTGCACTTGTGATAGCACCTCCTGCTATTGAACCAGCAGTCACAGTCCCAACATTGTTTGCTGTTCCAGACAGGGTTGCATTCTCTGCAAATGTCGTTGTACCAGTTGCTCCAACTGTTATAGCCGGTGAAGCATCTGACCCCTGCAAAACTAAATTATCTGCTGAGGATTTTATTATTAAGTTTGCCATAAGTTATCCTCCTTTTGGATATTTAGTTTTAATCTCTGCACGTTTGGCCTGAAGTGCATCGAGGGTATCGTCCAAAATCGCATGGACACATTCTTGTAAAGAGGGGTATTCTGCTTCACGTTTTCTTGAATAGGCTTGAGCATCGTATTTTACTAATAACTCAACAAGTTTTTTTTGAATTGCTTCTTCAGTTGGAGGTGTCTGCTCATCGAATAGTCTTATTTTAGATATTGGGCCTTCAGAATATCCACCTACTTCCCCTCCGACTAAACTTTCTACTGCATTAATGTATTTAGGTTTATCTAATTCCATATTAAGCCTTTATTTCCTGTACGGTTAAAGAACCAACACTAAAAGCGGTATTACTACTGTTTGCAAAACAGTTATAACTGCCATTTATTGCTCTAAACCATGGGCGTATTTTTATTGAAGTTGTAGCCGGAGCATTAACCACCGTGTGATAAAATAAATGTGATAATAAAGCTGTGGCAGCTCCGAAATAGTTATAGTGATCACTAATAAATTCTCTTTCACCTAAAATAGTTCCATCAGTTCCAGAAAAATTTGCATGGTAACGAAACCCAGCATGAAGTCCTGCATTTGTGGTTGCGTTATTATAAAGGCCCGGTATAAAACAACTTATTAATAGTTTATTACTTGTTGAAGTAGGTGTAATAGTAACTTGTAAATCACTCCCTAAAACATCGGCTCCTGTTGTTGTTACCTGAATAGAAGCATTAGAAACATGGGTGTCAGTCACAGTTTCTATCACATGACCACTAGGGAACGTAGCATTTCCAAGATTAAGATTTGGACTACCAGTAACAACACTACCCAAAACACCTGTCATATCTGTCAGGCTAGTTCTATGTGTATCCTGTAAAACATTGCCAGCCTCAAGTGTACCTGAACCTGTTATTGTTCTTTCTGTACTGTCCTGAGTAATTACTATGTCTTCATCGGCTATTGATCCTAGTGCTAAGTGTCCTGTTACGTTTACATCTCCTGTCAGTTGGTATGAATCGTTGAAATACAACCTCTCTGTAGAGTATGTGCCAGAAAGGGTTTGGGTTGATGTATTGTTCTCAAGATAAACCACATCACTTGTGACTGCTCCAGCAGGTATCTTTGCAGCCGTTACATTATCATCAACAATCTTAGCTGTCGTTATGCTATTGTCAGGTATGTCTGCCGATGTTAAGGCTGCTGCCCCACCTCGTCTTCCTAAGTATGCCATCTATTCTCCTATGTTATATCGAGCATTGACATGACTACATCGGCACTCGTTGCCGTGTTGCTTTTCACTTGGATTACATCTCCAGTGTCCAACACCACTTTTTGATCACCTCCGACAACCACTAAAGCACCTCCTGTTGGAATCGGGGCATCTTTAACTAGATACGTCCTTGTAGAACCATTTAAAATAACAACATTTACAGAGATTACTGAACTAACTGTATTTGCTACTGTCAGTCCTATGATTGCTCGTTGCTGGGAACCTACTGCTGAACCTATAGATGACCATCCTAAAGTTACATCCGCATTAGTCGTTACGTTTCTAACTTGTTCATTTAAAAATGTATTTGCCATATTTATCCTTTAATATCAGTGCTATCCGAGTGCTATTGCCATTGCCACACCTCCGGCATCAGTGGCAGTTAATGCTTGATCTATTTGATCGTAAGAATGATTGATAATTGGCCCCCATTTTTCAAGAGAACTTTCATCTCCCACTTTTGGTTTTAAAATATTGTATGCAGTTGAAGTTACGTATCCAGTATTGCTAAACTCCGATCCGTAGGTGCCACCCCCAGAGGAGTAATAATATAATGTGTCAGTCGTGCTAGCACTTGTGATAATTGTGGTTTTTGCTCCAGCGTTTCCGGGTGTTCCCGTTTTTGTGACCCCACTGGTGTATTCACTCGATCCTGAGTTATTCGATGTTGCACTGAACTGCAATATGTGCCCTGCATTGCTAGAATGACTCTGGTCAAAAATGTATGTATCTCCGTCCCTGAATGTGAGTTTTGTTGTTGGCCCGGAAGCATCAATTAAGAACTTGGATGATACAATAGTGACTGAATATGTTATGGTTGCCATATCAAAAACTCGGATGTTTTGCTAAGATTATGTAATTAAGCACCAAATAGGGTGGCATGTTATTATGAGGTGAACTTGAACCCTTATTACCAGTTTCTGTTATATTTATTAGCCCAGCATCGGTTACTGAAAGTCCTGTTCCTACAGCAGTTGTTGTTAAAGAATGAGAGTGATCTGGTATAGTAATGCCTGTTGTCTTTGTGTCTGTGGACCAAGTATTATTATCGTCAGGGTTTGCATCAAATGCAATGTCATACGATGGCCCCCCCTGATATTCCGGCCCTGTATCAAATTGGTGAAAATGCCCCGGATCAGTAATTGAAAGAGAGGCATTCCCAGTATTTCCACTAGCACTCCCAGTATGCACATGGGTTGTATCAGTAATTCCGTGGGTGTGGGTTGTGGATGGAATTGAGTGAGTATGATCCTCAAGTTCTCCTTCAGAAAGTATATGAGTTTCTTCCCCAGCAACTCCGGCTATTGCTTTTGGTGTTCTCTGAGTTGGGCCTGACCCAAGTGTGGCAGCACTGTAACCTACTGGAACTCTTGTCCTCATATCTGGCAGCAGGAAGGTTGTGCCCGAAGGGTATGTCCCGTATGTGTTAGTTATCAGAGTGTGTAAATCTGGGTAGTCAGTCCTTATCAGTGAAGCACCATCACAGACCAACCAAGTACCTCCGTTTGGGGTTGCAGTTGGTGCAGATGACTTTGGATACATCTGGATAGTTCCAATAGGCATTGCAAGTGCCAGCAGTTCATCAATTTTTGATAACCCCGTATTCAGGGTTCCTCCCCATGTGTTACGGTATCCTCCGACAGTAGGGGTCTCGATTGCAAAATTAGTTGTGTTTGCCATTTTTTAATCTACGGTTTGTGTTGTCCAAGTTGCATCAGGTGTTATTTGTGAATCCCATGCTATGTATCCAGATGCTTGGGCCGTTACAGTCCCTTGCCCCAAATTGGTCCATGCTTGCCACTGCATTTGAATCCCGGATGCAATTACAGTTGCTGTTGGTTGAACATGAAGGAAACCCATTCTTTGTATGCCAGCAGCAATATCAACATTGACTGTAGCCACAGGGTCGATCCCACAATCTTCAATCAGCCGATAACCTGCAACCTGCATTGTTGATGTGGTCAGGGTCTCGTCAACTGCTGTAGTTATTAACCCTTTACCAAAATTTGCCTGACCAAAATTCCTAGAACCGAAATATAGCATAATCAGTCAAGTTGTATCTTCAGGTTCCCTGCATCAATTTTGAAAATGTCACCCGTGTTCACAACCTTTGGATTTGCAGTTGTAAAGTCTGTTTTAGTTAGGGTTTCAAATGCCACCAGATTACCTGATGTAAGAGCATCGTAAACTCCAGCATGGGTACAAGTGCCCCAGTCCGTAGTAGCAGCAGGAAAAGTCAAGGCTGCAGTATTAGATGCCTGTGCAACCCCCCCTGATGCAATAGTCCATGCCACCGATTGTCTAGCATAAGCACCCCCAGAAACTTCGGTGCCAGCAGCACTATCGGATGGAGATGCTGTCTGCAACCCGACGTACCATGTTGTAGGTGCAGTATAGTGGTCTGCCCCCGATGCCCCTGTATCATCACCAAATAAGTGATTTATTATTTTGTCTTCAAGATAATTTGTGAATCCTGCCACGTTGTTCCTTTATCCAAATGGTGTAAATGAGACCGAAGGAGTGCTGCCAGAAAATTTAGCGTTCTCGTCCGATGTTTTTATCTGCTGAATGATCTGTTGGTATTTTCCGGCCCATAGCCCTACTCTTTCATCAGCATGAAGGTAGGGTGCAGAGTGCATCAAACTACCGTACAAATAGGCATCCGGGTGATTATCCAAAAGCCAGTTTGTTGAGTTAACTGCTAGTGCCGGAACCTTTTGGTAGTACACGATCTCAACCGTATAATCTCCATCTGGCACAGGTGCAAACTCGATATTATTCTGCATAATTGAGTAGTAGAGAGGTTTGCCTGTTCCATCTGCTGCCCTGTGAATATCCAAGTTTTGCAAGTTTTTGTAGGAAAGAGGAGTCACAGGATCGGTAAGTAGTTCGATGTTCCTCATTTCCAGAAAATCAGGAGGTAGTTGTACATACTGACCATCAATCGGACCTTGTGTACGAACAGACATTTCCCGTGCCCTTATTGAACGGTTAAAATCTGCTTCTGCTAATGTGATGAAATCTGGAATTACGGAAGTAAGATCGGACCTATTTAAAAAATCTCCAACTGATGCTTGTAGTTCCGTGTAATTAGTTAATGCCATGTTTCACCATAATTTAATGCCTTTACATCGTGTGATAGAACGTGGTCGATAACACAGGGGATGCCTTTTTCTTTACACTTTTCCCAGAAATGCACATGGTCCTCATTAAAGCCCGGTGTGTCTTCAATTTGTTTGTGGTCAAAAAACGGTATATCTAAAACATCGAATACGGGCATATTAAACATAATCATGCCAAGTGCCACCCCATCAACTTCTTCGACTTCAGGTGAGGATGGATCAGGAATAACCGTTCCCTTACCCCGGTAAGCAGCAAATTCTCCAACCGAAGGATTCCGTAAATAGTTTACCCCGATTGCTGCTCTTCCTCGTGCTAGCATCCTGTGTATTGAATCTTCTGGGAATACTAATCCTGCTGACAAAAAAAGAACATGTGTTGCTTCCCATCCGATTGCATCACCAAGTAAGTGATGTCTTATTTCTGGCATGACCCTGCCACATTGGGCAAAGACCTTAATTTCGTGTTCTCCCTCAAAATCACTTCCCCGAAAGTGTTGCACCATGTTAGCTAGACTCTCACCAAACTTAGCAGGCCAAAATCCAGAAAATGACGGGACTAGAACTGCAACCTTTAGAGTCTTCCGGGCCACGTCCGAAACATCTTGTTTGCCGGATCGTTTGCCCATACCTTCCAGTCTTTTGGTGACCATTTCTCCCGTAATGATTGATCTAATACAAATTTAGGGATACATGCTGAGTGCCGTAAATCTTTTTCCGGGTGTAGCTCAGACATATCTTTTGCCATCTTTATAATCGGCTCAACATCTTCTGTTGATTCAATTGTAAAGGTTTTATCGTGTTGATCCCAGTGGAAGACTTCTGTCCTCCCCTGAGACCAATCGAGCAGAGTTTTCCTGCTTGCAGACATATTACGAAACGGTTAAATCGGCACAAATGCCGGAAGCAGCTTCGTTTTTGGCAATCAGTGCATATTCCACCAAAAGTGCCTTTTTAGTTGCATCAGAAGTTTTTGCTACGTCTTCCTGCTTAAAATCTCTGTAATATGCTACAGACCAAAATTCAGGGTCCAGAACAAATGCAGAAGTTTCACGCTGGAAACGATTTGGGATAACTTTTAAATCTCCAAAGTCAGAAGCATATAAATCTGCTGCTGCTTGGATTTTTGTTGCCCCAATCATCTGACGTGCGGAAGTCCTACCTCCGAATCCGCTAACGACACCCTTATTGAATGGACCTACCATCAGAACTGACGGATCACCACCACTTGAGTATGTAGCTTGAATTACTGCTTTCAGAATAGTTTCTGTGAAAGCTCTCTTCGTGCCAGCATCCACCGGGGCTGCTCCTGCTCCTCCTCCTGAACCAACTGGGGAACCAGAACCACGACTTACGTTAGAAGAAGTCCAAGTTTCCAACCCACCTGTTTTACGTGCTGCTGATGCTGTGCCAGCAGTCCCAGCTACGTTTTGGGTGAGTACAGTTTCCATATCCCTCTTAAGGCTTTTGGAATTTTTTGCAAGTTGCAGGGCCATTTCTGAATCTCTTCCAGCATTATTAGCTGCTTGCTGAGAACCAGAAATCATCACTGTTTTGGATGATATTTGGGTATGGTTTGAGAGCCTCGTTGTTGGAGACACTGTTGAAAAAGTGTACTCATTTCCTTCGATCTGTGCATTATGTGCTGCTGCAGAAAGTGAGTCAATTTGCCACTCTACTAAAGTGTTAGTTGCCTTCGACCTGCCGATCATTGACATAAAAGGCACATCTGAAGGGGAAATATTATAAATTGTGTTACTCAAATCTTCACGACGACCAGCTGCCGTATAGGTTTGATATGTTCCTGTTAGGGCTGCCATAATTACTCCTTATTGTTATTTTGAACGAATCATATTATAGAATACTCCGGCTGCATCCTCGACACTGCCAGATTTTTTTAGTCTCTGTGCTGCCTTTCCAGCTTTCATTTTACTGGGTTCCCCAGACTGTGACCCTGCTCTTAAATTTTGACGTTGTACGGGTTTAAGGCTTTTACGTTTTTCTTTCAGTTGGTCATAAAGCATTGCTTTTCTCATTGTAGCAACTGCTCTGGCATCATAGGCATTATCCAACTCATCTTTTGTGAATTTGCCTGTTGTGCTTGCCCACTCAAGGACCAACTTCTTTTCTGCATCAGCCACTTTTGTATCATCCCACTCAGGAACGAGGGATTTAAGCTCGTTATGTTGTGAAGATACAAATTGCTCTTTTTCAAGTTGTCTTTCTGCAGCCTCCTGTACCCTCAACTGTTCTAGTTGAATAGACCGTTGGTGTTCCTGCATCTGACTTTCTCTTAGAGCATCCCGTTCCATCATCCATTGCATCGGATCGGTGTCTTTAAGATTTTCCCAATAAGCATTATCATGCTGTTCAGGTTGAGTTTGTGCTTTGGCTGCCTCAAGGATGGAGATTGCTTGTTCCCTCATTTGTCTTGATTCTGCCTGTTCCTGCTCAAAAGCCTTTCGATCTGCTGCTAGGCTTTGGCTTTTCTGAGTATAATTCTCACCTTTGGAAAAATTATCTTTCAGTTCCTGTAAGGTGGCAGATTTAGTTTCACCATCGGATTTTACATCAAAAAGCTGCTCCTCTGGTTCTTCCTCATCTTCCTCATACTCTTCTTCTTGCACATCCTCTAAGTCTGGTTCTTCTTCAGACTCTGACATCAACTGGTTATCTTCGTCCTCTGGCAATTCCTCACCATTTTCTAAAGCCAGTTCGTTGCCCCATACTTTTGCTGCCTCGTCAAGTTCAGACCCTGTTTGAAGGTTATTGCCATCAACGATTTCTTCAGCCATATTTCCTTTCTTGTGAGCCAAAGGGTTTATTCAGTAGACTGATTACCCACTCACGTTGTTATTCTTTTTGGGCTAATTTGCCCCCCATAATCAAGGACTCCAACTCAAGTTTAAATTCTCCCAAAGCACGGAGAGCTAAAAACATAGTCTCCCTTTTCTGGGTGTCGTCTAAACCTGAAGAGACCCAAGCGTTGTTATACCGAGATTCCAATTTTTCAAATATTTCCTGAGTTATTGGATCGTTTAGCAGACGTTCTGCATCTGCACCCTTTTTTACCCGTTTGTCTTTTGGTGTACGTGTCATCTAATTTTGCATTGGTTCCATTGGTGGCCCCATCTGTTGTGGATTCATGTCACCCGGAGGCATCGGCATAGGTGGTGCCATCTCTTGCTGTTGTTGTGCTAGCATCTGTTGTGCTTCAGCCTTTATCTGCTCCCGGTCACGTTCCATCATTCCTCTTATCTCTGTTTGATCGATGGTAGTCTGGTACTTATTCTCAAGTTCCTTAACCTTCATTTCCAAGTCAGATTCCATTTTGTCACGTGCCAGATCATCGTCACGTATCATCTTTTCCCGATCCAGTGTCAGTTTTGCCTGATCTACTTCCATATCTGCACGTACTTTATCTGCCTGTGCTTTGGCAAAAATTTCATCTGGTGTAGGTTCAGGTGGTTCTGGTTCTGGAGGTTGATATGTTGAAGGATCGGTCCAGAAACTCTGTGTGTCCTTATAGCCTGATAATTCTGTCATTTTAGTCAGGGTATTGTGATACTGCTGATTTGTTACCAAAGGATTTTCTACACCCTGCTCATTGAGGATTGTTGCCTGCTTCAACGAAATAGCCTCAAGCATCTGCATCCTCTCTTCTGTAGTACCAAGACCCAATGCCACATTTACTGAAACATCCATGTTTGAATCCCATACTTTTGGATTAATGGGCACCCATTGGTTCCTCAAACGAACCATCCTTGTTTTTTCCTGATGCTTATGCAGCAGCTTCAATATCTTCTTAAAGAGTGGCTTCATGCCAGTTTCAGCAAATACCCTGCATAAAAGCTCGATCTGGGCCTGAGATGCAGAAACGGTTGCCGATACTGCTGCTTTTGTTGATGATTGAAGAGCATCTGGATTTAAACCCATGCTGGCTTTGCTCATGCCAGTTCGGTCTTCTTTTATCTGGTCAAGGTAATCCATCATCGGAAATGCCTCTTTACCAGAAAAGTTCTTCATCAACTCACCGATCATTCCCGGTGCCCTTGTTCGTACTACCTTACCGACCTTGTTACTTAAAACATCATCACGGTTGACCTGTCCTTCAACTAGCCATGTGTCTGGATGGATGGATTTGGCTAACGAGTCCAGCATATTACGAAGCACTGAACTCTTTATAAGCTGAATATCCATTGTCAAGTCTGCAACACTATGCCCCCTCCACATGTGAGGTTCTGGGTATCCGTTAAACAAGACAAATGGTATTGAATTTACTGGAGAATGGTGCAGTAGTTCGTGATGTGTTCCTGCTGTGCAAAAACGTCTCAATTCTGCTATTCCGTCTCCGTCATAGTCCACACGGCAAAAGGATTCTATGTATAAAACCTTCCTGTTGGCATCTCCTCCTGTTGAACTGTCTGCAAAGTTCCCTAGGGGGTGCCTTGAATTATATTCTGTGTTTGTTCCAAATTCGTCTTCTCCTCCTGCCAGTTTTAACATTTCGTCAAAATCGTAGCCCATTTGGACCAATTCTGACACTGAGAGGTATCGTCTATGTGCTACAATTTCACAGTCATCTACAGACTTTGCCCGTCTGTCAATCAAAAACTCTTCTGGAGGAATTGCTTCAATAAATATTTGTCCTTCTGTAGTCACCCTACGAATCACCACATCATGCAGCATTGGTGTTTCCACCTCTTGAGGCATAGGTGGTGACCCGTTGGGAGAGACCTGTTGTGCTTGTTGTTGCTGTTGTGCTAGCACCTCTGGGGGAGGAGGCACAAAGTCTGGATCAGGATAACTCTCAACCTGTGACCCTTCTATATCGGGGTCTGATAAGAGTGCCTGCAAGCTGGCATCATCAAGCTGTGTAAACTCCTCATGCTCTACTTCTTCCTTCTTCTCCCAGTCAATCTTTATAACTCCTATTCGTTTAACAAGAGCATCTTTAAAAGCACTGTAAAACACCGAAAATGCCGGGTTATCCTGCCCTAAAACGACCTGATTAACGTAATCCGTACTCTGTTCAGCATTTAAAACATCTTGAGCATCACGGGGAACAAACTCGACAACTTTCTCTGAGCCAAAGAACGTCCTCATAATCTGGGGCAACATCAGTGAAACTGTGTCTCTGACATCAAAAGATACTACTTGGGAACGTCCGTCCTCCTCATTGCCAAAAGGCTTCCCCTGATAGTAGTCACTTGCCTTAACCCGGTCTGGTGCCTCAGACAAATCAATGTAATCTACTGCTTCTTCGATCAAAGAGGATATTATACCTTCAAGCTCCTGCTCCTCCATTGCCTCTTTTCCAGACAACTTGATTTGCTCGTCCTCTAAATCATAGGACTGGGATAAAAGTTCTGCTTCAGTCTGCATGGTCCATTAATTAACTTAACATAATATGGAATTTTTACTAAGATTAAACACAAAATCCAGTAAAGTCAAGCAAATAAGTAATCAGCATCAAATTAGTGCTATTTAAACAATACCCGGCATTTCCCTCACAAGAGGTTTCTTCCAGCTAATTCTCTCCTGTGACGTGCTAGCATAGCTTGCAAAAGTCAGTACGAAAGCATCTGCCCGGTCTGGGGATGCTCCCCGATCTAAGTTCCTCCGTGTCTTCTCCTTTGACTCCACTTTTAGCTTATCTGAGTTATAATCCTGCTGAACTGCAACTAATTCTTCAATTAACTTCTCATCATTCGGTATTAAACAATCCCTCCTCTCAAACCAGTCCCTGCACCTCCACCATAATTCACTTCTAAGGTTAAAATACTCACTTCCGACACTTGGAGACTCAGAAACATTGATTCCACGGACATCAACACCTTTTTCGATCAAACGGTCCACCACCCCGGCTCCGAGGCCGATGCTATCAATTAAAACCTCCCCTATTTCGTACCCTGAAGACGTTAAATTCTTCATTTCAGACTCAACCCAACCAACAACTTGCATTGTATCCAGCTTTTTCCGTATCAAAACCTCCCTGCCAAGGACATGGTTACCCTGACGTATGCAAATTGCAGAAGCATCCTTTCCTCTACGGGCCACGTCAACCCCCAGCACGACTGCACCCCCTGTTACCTTAACTTGCCTGTCTATTGCCGACTCAATCATCTCTCTGGGGATGATAGTGTCATCATCTGAGACAGGGAACTCACCTAAAACACGAACCCTGAAAGCATTGCTTGACTCAGAATATCTGAGTTTCATATCGGCAACATAATCGTCTGAAACCCTTGGAGAATCAAGGCACGAAACCCTTAGTGTCCTCCAATATGCCCCCAATTTAGTGTGTGTATTGTAAAACATACCTGTACTACGTACAGGGTTACCCAATAAAATGGTGCAGGCCGACTCTCCACTCATTGACCCCGATGCAGCCTCAAAAACACCCTCTGGAACACCTGATGCCTCATCTGCAATTAGCAAAACATGGTCACTATGCACCCCAGCCAGTGCTTCTGGAGTTTCGGCCCTGCTCACGGAAAACGAAATGAAACTTTCTGCTGGGGCTGCTTTTAAACGGATCGTCTCTACCAAAACCTCAATCTGATCCTTCAAAACATCCGGCAACTCATTTACCCATCTTTTGCACTCTGCTGCTAAAGCATTCTGTAATTGATTTACCGTTGGGGCCGTTACAACTGCCTTTTGAGGATACCTAGTCAGCAAATGCCATATCATAATCCATGATGCACATGAACTTTTGCCCACCCCGTGTCCCGACCGAACACTTATCCTACGTTCACCCTCTCCAACCCATTTTAACACCTGCTCCTGCCACGGGTCTGGTTCCAACTTCAATACCTCTCGGACAAATAAAACCGGGTTGTTGCCGTACCTGTCAAAAAAACCCTTGATTATCTCTTCAAATTCCATACTTATTTTCTTGCAATATGCCTATAGTGGTCACTGACAAAACTGACAGAACTCATTCCCTAGCCTGTTTATGTAATGCTTTCAATCTCTCCCGATGCTCCTTCCTCCTATTTTCCTTCTCCTCCCTTCCAAACATTACTACCAGTCTTACTATCCTCCTGATATTCTCCATATCGTTGATTTCTTCACCCATTATCTTCCTCCTTTGCTATCATTTTAACCTCACTCTTTACCTCAATGGTCTTCATCCTCTGATCCTGATTCGACATTAATATCTTCAACTGCTCAACATATACCTTCGTCATGTCAGTTGTTTTTAAATTGACCTCCTGCCTCTCTCCAAACATCCTTGGGTAATACTTCGTTGCTAACCACTTCCGGGCATCTATAGAAACACGGGCGACATCACTCTCTACATCCCCACTCTCTAAACGGTCTATCATCCCCTCAATGCTCTGGGCATGATAAACAGCACGTCCCTGATGGGCCTCAATAAACCTCTCATGCAACTCACCGTTACGTAACCTCCTCCTCAACGATTGGTTCGTCATGTTATGCTCTACTGCAAATCCGTGAAGAGTCTCTCCCATCTCAATCCTACTGAAAAAATCATCCCAGAACTTTACGTCATCCTCACCGGGTACTATCTCCGTACCCTTGAAATTCGACTCCTCTTCCTTTTCCCTTATTTGTTGCTTGCCTGATAATTTTACCTTTGCATACTCCCCTTTGTTACGTACCTTCCTCTCCTTACGACTCTCTGCTGACATACATTTCTCCTTTGGGTTTGTTTATATTAGTTTTAATGTAAATTTTCAAGAAATGAAAGAAAAAAAATTGGGGTATGTTCGTTGTGGGCAGATAGGGAGGTACTGTATCAGCCCCCACTTCCCAGAAGCACGGGGGGTCAAAGTCAGCAATTGCAAGGCATTCCGGGGGTCTAGCCCATGCTAGCACTATCGAAACGGGACCAAAACCATGCTAGAACGTTGGTACTGCTGCCTTTACGGGGGTTTGTCGGGCACAATGTGTCATGCTGGCTTGTACTGGCATTATCCCGCACACGTGAGGCCGTCCGGCTGGCATGCTCCGGCTGTCTTTTTTTTACACTTCCAACCTTGCCAATAATATTTCAAGTATGTAGCAAAGTATGTGTCAGAAAATGAGGGTCATTTTAGGGCCGTCCGTTTAGTAATATAAACTACGTAAGTATAACCCCTTTAGGGGTTAAATACTTACTTAGTATATATTACTTACACGTTAGGCTTTCCGGGTCCGGGTTTGGGTTTTATTGTTTGTGTAGTTTTACAGGCCGATATGGGCAATCGTCTTTAAATCGAGCTTTAACACAATGTATGCACACTGTATACAATCAGATAGGGTATCTTATCTTTTTGCTGTGGTGGACGTGTTAGTAGCCCCAAGTATGGGTTTTACACGGTCCGGGGTCTGCTGTGAATATATTCCGGGGTTTGGCTTGTTTTATGTAATTTGCAAGGGTCTCCGGCTGAAAATGCCGATAAAACAGACGGCTGGTGGTAACTTTGCCCGGCTGAAAATTAGCCGTGTTTTTTATTACGTTTTAATACTGTAATTTCAGCACTTTAAGCCTGTTTTGCTTCAACCGTGTTTTTTTTGCAGTTTTACGGTTAAATAATCGTGTTTTTTTTGCTTGTATTAAGTAGCTGAAATTATAGTGTTTAAATAGCATTATACTATTAATGGAATACAAACTGCATTATTTTACTTGACACGTTTTTTTAGGTGTCGTATCTTAATTAGGCCGGGGGGAAACTCCGGCCCCGGTCCACAAGGCCGGCTAATCTAACACTAATAGGAGTATACTATGTTTAATAATATGACAGTTTCGGACCTCAGGAAGCATGCCCGGAACATGCAAACCCCCCCTGCATCGGGGGTATCAATAGCAGGTGCCAACAAAGAACAACTTCTAGCATGGTTAGCTGGTAGTGACTATGTGGAGCCAACAACAACCACAACAACCACAACAACCCCCCCGGCCAATTTTAACGGCCAAGCAAACGATTATTTGGCCAACCTACAATCAGCACTCCAACCTTTAATTGGTAACCTTGAAACTAAGCAGGTTATTGATGAAAACCGTATCATTGACCTTATAAAAGAGTATCAGCCGGAAAGCAAAACAATTAAGGTCCAGTTTTTAGACCGCCCGGCTGTAGATGTAGGGGTCCAGCATAAAAACTTCTCCAAACTGCTAGATTGTTTTTCGGCTGGTATCCCGGCTTACTTGGCTGGACCGTCCGGGTCCGGCAAAACACATTCAGCCGAACAACTAGCCAAGTCTGTAGATTTACCGTTTGAGGCCATTTCTGTAGGGCCGATGACAAGTAAAAGTGATTTAATCGGCTTTATAGATGCCGGGGGCACTTATCATGAGACCGGGCTAATCCGATGTGTTAAAAATGGAGGTGTTTTTTTGATTGATGAAATCGATGCAGGCAATGCCGGGGTTTTAACAATACTTAATATGGTCATGTCGAACGGTAGTATGGCAACACCCGAAGGCATGCTAAAAAAACATGATAACTTTTATATTTTAGCCGGGGGCAACACATACGGCACCGGGGCTGATAGACAGTATGTTGGCCGGACACAACTTGACGAAGCAACCTTGCAACGGTTTTATACTATTGAATGGGGTATCGATGAAAGCCTCGAAAACATTATATCCGGGGCCGATGATGATAAAAGCAAAGCCCTTGTATCTAAAATACAAGAACTTCGGGCTAATGCTAGCAGGGCAAAGTTGAGGGTTACAGTTTCCCCCCGGTCATCAATTTATGGGGTTAGGCTTCTTAAAGGGGGCATGTCAGAGAAAGACATTTTACAGGGTCTAATTTTTAAAGGTTTGGATACTTCAACTATCAGCAAGTTAAAGGGGGCATAATGGCAAAACGTACAACCAAAAAAACAGTTGAAAAAACATTATCTTTCGATGAACTGCTGGACGTGTGCAAACATGATGAAAGTTGGAAGGATGCCCCCGGAAGGATTAAAGGAAGTGTTGACACGGGTGAAAACTTCCACGGAACTAAAACTTATGACAATGCTTTAGATATAGCATCGAACGGTTATCCTGAAGGGGTTAAAATGCTTACTGATGCAATGGGTGGCATCGGACATGCTCAAGGACCAGTGATACAACCGTTTTTTGATGTTGCCGGTGACGAGCCAGACATTGACCGTTTTTTGAATAATGAACCAGACAACATGGTGACTTATGAAAACGTGATACAAGACGGCATCAATTTTATGGATGTATATTTTAGTTATGCTTACGGATGTGGCAAGGACCAACCCGAGATTATTGCAAGGGGCGTGCAGGTTTTATCTAATATTGATAACTTAGAGCAAGCCGGGTACCGGGTCCGGCTTATTGCTTACCATCATACCGCAGACCGGGCTTGTCCTATGAAATTAAATATCATTATAAAAGATTATAACGAACACGTAGAACTTGACCGTATGGCATTTATAATGATACATCCAAGCATGTTAAGACGGTTAGGTTTTCGGCTGGTTGAAATATACGGCCCGGCTTTATGTAATAGGGGTTATGGTTCATGTTCCAGCACTGGCATATCCGGGGCCATTGATATAGGACCGTCACAGTTTGAACCTGCCAGCATTGACAGCAGTTTTGAACTTAACACGGCTTTTAATAACTGAGCAAGCACCATTCAGGGCATGCTTAGCATGTCTTGAGTAGTGTTGGCATGGTGTCAATACTACCGGGTCCACAAGGCCCGGTTTTAGATGATTTAACACTCTTGTATATAGGGGTTTTATGATGATGAATAAAGAGTTGGAATATTTAAATAATACTAACAGTGTTAGTAAAATAAAACGGCCAGCCGAACCGAGGTATAACGGCTGGGAAAACTACGAAACATGGAACATAGCCTTGTGGTTACAAAATGATTTTATTCTGTACAGTATAGCTAAACACTTTATAGACTATGATCAATTTATACTTAAAGGTTTGCCAGCAACGAAACATCCAAAACAAACACCAGACGGGGTTAAATGGAACGATGCTAAAATATCCAAACCTGAAATAAACCAGATGTTGATGGAATGGTTAGACGATAACCATTAAAATCATGTTCACCGGGTCCACAAGGCCCGGTAAAATTTAACACTAACAATGAGGTTTTTTATGATGATAGATAAAAGTTTGAAATATTTAAACAACACTAAAAATATTAATAAAACTAAACAACCAATTATATCTAATCAAAATAACAAGACGGTTAAAAAGATTAAACCAGCCGTTTCAAGTTTTGACAAATTGCTAAAGCAAATTTTAAGTTTGCATCATGAGTAATACAGCACCAAGGGTGTGTGCTAGCACACCCTTGTTAGTGTATTGCATTGTGCAAGCACTCCGGGTCCACAAGGCCCGGTTTTTTGGTCCAAAAATGGATCATTTCATACTTTTTAAAAGAGGTTAATATGAATACTACACACGGTAAAGCCGAAACACAAACACATAAAGGTAAAGCCGAAGCAATAGAGGACTTTTTCGGTCCTGTAATTTCAATGTATACACGGCAAGATGCCCTTGCTGATGGCATGTTGGTTGACGTGTCAGAGATGGCAAAGGAGGCCGGGTTTAGCATCCCGGTTGCAGTAACAACAGCAGTCTGGCATGACTGCATAGATTGGCCCAAAGATGAGGCAAACGGATACGGGCAAAGCATAGACGGCAGACAGTGGGACGTGTTGAAGATGGCATATTTTAAGATAAGATCAACACGGGACCAGTCCGAAGATTTACATTATATATTAAATGTAATTCCGAGAGGCACAAAGCCCAAAAATTCCGGGGCTATTGATGATTTTACAGGGGCCAAAAAAACGACCCTCAAAATCAACATTGGACCCGGTGATAACGGTGAACCCGTTTTAACTATTATGAAACCAGACGAGGATTAATTTCATCTTAGGGGGCATTTAAGGTGCCCCCTGCTAACACTAAAAAAGGGAATATGTATCAAGAAAATGAACAACTAACCAATTATTTTAAGGCTAGTGTTGACGAAATAGAATATCAAACCTTGTCAGTAAATGCTTTTAATGGTCGGACATATTGGCAAAAGCCTCACGGAACTATAAAGGGAGCAAGAGAGCATGCTTTTAGGTACACGAAGAAACCGTCCGATTTTTTTATATATGCAGTTACTGGCAGGGAAATTAAGTTAGTAAAAACCATTAAACATAGGGGAATATGAAAGCCGAAACTAAAATACAAAACCTATTGAATGAATTTTATAAAATCCACACTGACTATGATAGGGACTTAAATAACCCTTCTGTCATGTTTGAAGATGATTTTGACCACGGTCACGCTTTGGGGTGGAAATTAGCAATGGAGAAAGTAATTTTTGAGCTAGAGGAAATTCAAAAGCCAAGCTAGCATGCTGGCATGGTGGGTGGTCCGGCCCCCATCATACCACAAGCAAGACAAAGGCCGGTAACTAACACTACCAAGAGGTCATAGGTAGTATTTAATATTAGCATTTTGCTAATTTAATGTCAACGAAAAAGGTGAATATGAAAAAGCTAAAAAGTAAAGCCGAAACCCAAATTGCAAAAGAATGGGAAGTGCTAGGCAAAATCGGTAGGGCTAAAAACCCCGATAATTTAGGCCGAAGACTAAGGGAAATGGCTACCGATTTAGGTTGGGAAGGAAGGGATATTGTGGCAGGTAATCCCGAAGTCGAGATTGTTCTTCATACTTTAGTTTTAGAAGAACGTCTTGAAATTCTTGAAGGACAACACCAAGACTTGATAGATAATTTAAGGTTCTTTATAGATAAGGAGGAAGCATAGTACCATCCCTTCAAACCCCCATTAGGGTACCCTATATGGTACCCTGAAGGGGTTTTGTGGATGCTGGTAATGGTGCCATCATCATAAGTTAATTCCATTAAAGAGGTTTATTATGGGAAAAAGTACATACCAGAGGAAAACGACTAATCCAAAAATGGAGTGGTCGGAAGAAAGAAAAGCCAAGTGGTCAGCCCAGTGCAAAGAAGCACATGCTAACAAGACTTGGTACAAGCAGAGCAAACGGGCCATTAGTCTGGCCATTTCAAACGGCAAGAAGAAAGCTGTGGAGTTCCAAAACCGTTCTGAGGCAATGAAAAAGTCTTGGAGGAGAAGACAGCAGACGGCTATTTTAAGCCACCCACCTGCCACACTTTCGGAAAACCTTTTAGATTCGGCAGTTCTACCTGCAGAGAAAAGGGTAAATATAAAGCCAAAGCCGAAATCAGACCTGCTAGCATTTGATCTGCCGATTAAAAGTATTGAAAAGATCGAAGCATTTTTTGATCTAATTGAGGAGGAGTTGGGAGTTCGGCCCAGCCTTCAGGAGTTCATCAATAATGCCATTGATGAAAAACTTTCTAAGTTTCGGGGGTCCGTATGAAACCTAGAAAAGATGGCAACTATAATTGGGACTGTCCAAAATGCCAGAAAAGCACGGTTGATTTTCCGGCAATATCCCGAAGGGATAACAGGACAGAGATTTGTTCCCAATGTGGAGTCGATGAGGCAATGGCCGATCATTTTGGGAAATCGGATCAAGACTATCAGGCTCACTTTGATAACTTCTACAACAATGGTGAAAGGACTAGACAAGGCCAAAACTGAAGTCTCAGAACGTCCGTAGGGACAAAAAGCCGGGGTGTTATATCGTGTAGCACCCCTTTAAATCTAACATTAAAGGAGAGTAATGGGAAATGACAAACTGGACGTAGACGAACTGGTCGAAGACTTGACCGAAATATTTGGCAATGACCGTGTTTTTTATATTGATGAGAATACGGATTTTACCAAATTACCTAACCCATTTACCGATAGTATAAAAGGTAAAGCCGAAACCAAAAAGGAGAAACATGGAAATTAAAAAAGGATATAGTCAAGTTAGAGTACAGGCAGAGTTAGCCCAAGAAGTAAAAAACATTCTTCCTGCCTATGAGAAAAAGGTAGGGTTCCAAGTGTCGTTTCAAAAGTTTATTGAAAAGGCTGTCAGAGAATGTGTCAATAGGGAAAAAACTTCTATTGCCCCACCGTTTTAAATAACGGATTATTAATTTATTTAAAAAAAGTTAAAAAAAGGTTTGATGTTTGATTATTTATATAGTATAATAGGCTACTATATTAAAATTGTTCAATAAATTTACGGAGAATCATGGATGATCTCAGACAACAGATTCGGAAGTCTGGAGTAAAGTTGAGGGAAATAGCCGAAATATCAGGTGAATCCCAATCCACAATTTCACGTGTTCTTGACTTGAAACTCAGGGCCAAAATTGAGGATGCAGCAAAAAGTTTAATAGTCACCCGGAATTTTGAGGTGAATACATGGGCCGAAAGATATTCGGACGTTGTTTCAAACATCAAGCCTACCCTACAATGATTTGCAAAGAGTGTGGGGCTGAAATAATAAACCCACCAGAGAAACAACAGAAGAGAAAGAAGTTTTGCTCTACGAACTGTTATCTTGCAAGCATGAAGGAATACCAACATTTCTATTGGCACAGTCATGGGAAATGGGTACCAAGAAATTACAACTGATTTTACTGGCATGCCAGATAAAAAAGTTTGTGAATACTGCGGAAATAAATATTACCCGGCTGGGAACCAATGGACGACCCAAAAGTTTTGCTCGTTATCCTGTAAGGGCAAAAAAAAGTACCACAGGGATAAATCCACAGGAAACGTCAGGTCTTTTAAAGGAGGCTACCCTAGAGGGGTAGTAATACGAAAATGGATAGAAGCACAACGGCAGGACATAGGTACAGTAGGTTGTCATTACTGTCAAAAGAGGGTAACCCCAGACAATTTTGTACTGGACCACAAACTGCCCCTCATGTCATTAACAAGGGAGCAGGTAAAAGAGGAGAGTAATTTAGTCGTATGTTGCAGGGAATGCAACGTTGAAAAAGGTAGTCAAATATCTTATGAAGATTTCTTGGAGAGAAAACAACATGGATGATAAACAAACTGAGGGTAATTTTATATTTTGCTCAAGGGAACTAATAGAGGATAGTAGACTTACCCTGTTACAAATAAAGGTACTGCTGGCATTGTTCAGTTTTAGGAATAAAAACACTCACCTTTGCTTCCCATCCCGTGAGGCAATATCAAAACGAACAGGTATTAGAACCACATCAATATCACGGACCACATCTCAACTGGTTGGGTTGGGTTGGTTGCTTAAATTCTGGGACGTTGATACTAAGAAGTACAACTATAAGATAACTGTACCAGAACTGGGGGGGGTACACGAATCATGTACCATACCTGAATCAGGTACTATGGGGGTACACGAATCAAGTACCTTGGGGGTACACGAATCAGGTACCCATAACTATAAAGGGAACTATAAAGAGAACTTAATACCCTTACCCGAAGAAATTCCAGATTGGCTTGAAGTAGATGTATGGGATCAATTTAAAATCCACAGGAAGCATATAAGAAAGCCGATGTCTAAATATGCAGAAAAGTTAATGCTGAAAAAACTTGGCAAGGCAGAGCAGGATGGTCACGATCCAAACGACCTGCTCAGTAATGCAATATGTGCTGGATGGCAGGGTGTTGTTATACCCGTTAAGGCATTATCAAAATCACTGACTAAGTTCCCAACTGCCGATGAGAGAATAAGGGACGAAAACTCATGGCTTAAACCAGCAATAATTGAAAAGGGAGAGCATGGAAAAAACGAAGGAGCAAGCAATTCTGCTAGCACTGGCAGGGTTCTCAGAGAACTTCCGTAAGGTAACAACTAAAGAGTTATCCGTACTATGGTTTAGCTCATTAAAAGACTTGAGCATGGAGGCTATACTAAAGGGCACAAGGAGGTGCCTGTCCGAATGTGAATTTTACCCCACTATTGCTGTTTTTCTGGAAAAAGCAAAGGGTTCAGAACGTACAGGGCAATGGACTGACGTTCCTCAAATCGAACATGCCAGAACTGGGGTGCCGATGCCAGACAACTTCAAGAATATTATAAAGGACTTGATGAACTCTGCAAAGGCAACCCCCGAACATGGCATGCTTTGTTCCCTCCCTGTGCATGGTGTTTCTGAGCATGGGTTGGAATTTAAGATGACCCGTGATGCTTATGGGAGGGATTACGTTTTTTACAAAAACTAAAAAGGAGGAATATGCTTTCACGAATCAAGGAATATTTTTTATATAACAAGCTGAAAAAAGAATGTCAGGAAAACGAAATTGTTAGAAAAGGACATTGGAGATATTTCAGGAACAACAAACATACTCGTATCACCCCTTGTATTGTTAAGAGGGATAATGAACATATATGAAGATTGTGTGCCCTGCCATATTTGTGGGCACCCTTTTTTACCCTTTTATGACGAGAAAATCTGTGAAGAATGTCAAGAATTTGATGAAATACGAAATCCAGAAGCAGGAACAAATAAATGCAAGACGAACCGAGGCAAAAATAAAATGGATGAGGACAAAAATTAAAGTTTGCATTGTCTGTGATAATAAATTTCCCACTCAGGATTATGAGGATCTGGCATGCTCGTTAGATTGTTACAGGGAGTTGAGAAGGTGGCAAAAATAAATTCCGGGTAAACGACTAAGAAAGGAAAAGTATGACAAAAAGAATACACATCCCAAGGAAAAAGTGTTCAATTTGTAAAATTGAGTTTCAGCCAATTCGATCAAACAGCAATAAGTGTTCACCGAAATGCAGAACAGAGTGGTATCGAATTTCAACTGAAAAACGAGTTAAAGATCAAGTGGAACGGAACAAGAAAAAGCACACTATTAAAAAATGCAGAACTTGTAGCAAAGATTTTATGGGTGCGAAATCACGAATAAATTGTAGCCCCGAATGTTCGACTAGGTACATACAGGAAGGGTTGGGGTTTAGGCATTACTATTTAAAGAATTTAAAAAAGAAGCCTGAACCGATAATCCCATCTTCAACAGAACGTGAAGTAGGGTATGATCTTAAAATTTTAAAGAACGATGAACGCTACAGTGAACGACTATCCATTCATTTGGCAATGGAGAAGTACCGGGACGAGGGAGGTAAAATTACAGTGCTAGCAGCCGAACCCAACCAACCGCTGCCAAGTGTTAATTTTGATAATGGTTGGGACTGGTATGCCACGCATGGTGCTGGCATCTACACCGGGGTTAAGGAATATACCGAGACTCCAGTGCAACAGCAAACTGAAACTAACTACTATGACCTCTAAGGAGATAATATGGCAAATGTAAATAAAGTAATTCTAGTCGGTAGACTGGGGGGTGACCCCGTTGTACGTGAAACAGCAGGGGGATCAGTTGCAAATTTTTCTATTGCAACAAATGAATACTGGACAGATAAGCAGGGGGATAAGGCCGAAAAAACAGAGTGGCATAATATTGTGGCATGGGGTAAACAGGCAGAACTTTGCCGGGATTATTTGTCAAAAGGATCGAATATATTTTGCGAGGGGAAACTTCAGACATCAAAATGGGATACTCCTGAAGGTGAAACAAAATACAAGACTGAGATTGTTATGAACAACCTACAGTTTCTCGATCCAAAAAAAGAAGAAAGTACGATGAAAACCATTCTTGAGTATGCACCGAAGCCAGAAGCAAAACCTGTGCTTGACGATATTCCTTTTTAAAAATGGGGAAGGGGATTCTCAATAGGGGCACTCAGGTCCACAAGAGTAAACTCAAATACAGCAGATTAGCTGTTGGTAAAAAATTTAATTGTGACGATGAAGGGAGAGACATGATTGATATTAGGTATGATTTAACAAACGAGGAGTACCATGCTAGGCCGGAAATTTCTAAATCCAGCCTAGATCAGATTCATAAAAGCATGGATCATTTCTATGCTCCGAGAAAACCTGCAACGGATAAAATGAAATTCGGGACTGCATTTCATACACTTATCTTGGAACCAGAGAATTTTGACAAAGACTACATCCGTGGAACTGGGCTAGATGGCAGGACTGCAGAGGGCAAAAAGGAGAAGAAGGAAATTGAGGAGGGGAAAGAGGAAGGTCAGGAAGTCTTAAAATTTCAAGACTATGAAAACCTGATGAGGATGAAAGAAAAGACTGAGAATCACCCCCGTTTTAAATCCTACTTTGAAGAAGGAAAACCAGAAGTTTCGTTCTTCTGGGAAATGCAGGGAGTGAGTTGCAAGTGTCGTCCTGACTGGTTGATCGGAGGTGGAGAATATATTATTGATTTAAAAACCTCCAACGATGCTTCTGAAGAAGGGTTTGCAAAAAGCATAGCAAACTTCAGGTACCATGTCCAAGATGCGTGGTACACAAAAGGGGTGCAGGTTGCCACTAGAAAGCATCCCACATTTGTTTTTTTAGTGGTTGAAAATGTCCTACCGTTTTCTATTGCAATCTATGTGCTAGATAGCAGGTCTAAAGATGAGGGTTGGATGGTGGCAGATAATGATTTACGTAAATATGTAAATTATCAAGAGATGCCAGAAGAAGATCGGTATGCCGGGTATTCTCCCGATGCCGTGGAAATATCCCTGCCACGGTGGGGATTCAAAGAAATCTATCACTAGGAGAGAGATATGAAAATAAAAACAACGAATATACACGGGAAAGACTACGTTGAAGTCCCAGAAAGGATTCACCATTTTTGGTTGCAGAATCCTAATTGGTCCTTAAAATCAGAGGTTCTGAATATTTGTTTTGAGACTGGGAACGTTTTAATGAAAGCATGGGTTGAAGATGAGAATGGAGTTGTAAAGGCAGTTGGTCATGCTCACGAATTTCAGGCCAACAAAAAAGCCACTGTTAACTCAACATCTTATGTAGAAAACTGTGAAACCTCTGCTTATGGTAGGGCACTTGGTATAAAGGGGGTTGGGTCACGGGAAGGTATAGCATCTGCAGAAGAAGTAAACGGTGCCATCTCGATGAAAAAGGAAATAGATAAAGCACCTATGTCCGAACCTGTTGATGACCGTGTAACTAAAATGGTCAAAGCATTTGCTAAAATTGGGGTCACTGAAGAAGAGTTAGAAGAGTGGTTAGGACACCCGATTAAATATGTTACTGATGCAGAAATAAACAGTTTGCAAGGGCATTACCGAACACTGATGGTTGCCTCAGAACCTGAAGGTGCAGGAGAGTTAAACCAGAAATTCCCAAAAGTAGCATGAACTACTGTGGGATCGATGTGGGTTTTTCTGGTGCCATTGCTGTTTTAAATGATGCCGGGAAAATCCTACTGCAGACGGATATGCCAATAATTATGGTTGGTAAAAAACGTGAGTTAAATGAACCAAAAATCCGTGTAATTCTGGAAGACTTCAGACCTCTCTGTGTGGGCATAGAAAAAGCACAGACAATGCCAAGTCAGGGTATTTCATCTACGGGCCGTTACATGGCTTCTTATGGCTTTTTACGAGGTGTTTGTGCTGGATTAAAGCTGGAATATCAGCTTATCCATCCAAAAACGTGGAAAAAGGTAATGATGCACGATATGCCGAAAGAAAAAGAAGCATCCATAATGAGAGTTGGGCAACTATACCCAGACCTAGTATTAGGTAGGAAAAAAGATCATGGAATTGCTGATGCTATCTTGATCGCAAAATATCTAATCGGAGTTAAAAATGTCGTTTAACAAAGAGGAATATGCAGAGAGTGACCCAAAAGGTAAGCAAGCACTTAGAGACTATTTAGATAGCAAAGGTATCCCGACAGTTATTGTGGAAGATTATGGCCCTGATATAAAAGCATTTCAGGAAGTTTTTCACGAAGTGGAGATTAAAAAAATCTGGAAGGGTAAGTGGAATGCTAGCTGGGATGTTATTAGGATTCCAGCACGGAAAAAAAGATTAATAGAGGGAGGGAAGAGAGTTGTTTTTTGGGTGATGAACTGTGACTGTTCAAAAGCCTTTTGTGTACATTCTCAGGATATGAAAGATGAATATATTAAAGATTTCCCAAACTCACGGAACCCCGATGGAGAAATGTTCTATCACCTGCCTGTAAGTGTTGGCAAGTTCATTGATATTACTACTGAAGCAGGGAATTTATAAGAGAAGCCCCACCTCCAGCACCTCCACTATCAAGTAAAGTTTTACCCCTCATTTGTTTCTTCAATAACGCATTTGTAAGTAAGCTGTCCTCATGGGCTGCCTGTATCTTGGGAGATTGCTGCTGATACATCTTTGAACCTGCTGCATCCATTCTGCTAGCACGTCTAGCACCACCTCCAAGTTCCTGTGCTTGTAATGCTAAACCTGCAGGATTACGGTTCATAACATTTGATACTGCCCGGAGTCCCTGATTCATTTCTTCTTCTGCTGCATCTGCTGCTAGCTTTTCTGCAGTTTGTGAATTTCCAAGTATCTTGTGTTTTACATCAACAAAACCAGACAACAACTCATTCTGTCTTATAAAAATTCCCCGTTTTTCTGGATCAGGTATTAATATTTCCAGCTTTCTCATGTTCTCCTTCGTCATAAAAAACTGGGCCATACCTTTAGGATTTGCACTTGAGCTTTCTATCTTTTTGGCAAGCACATTAAAAGCAGCATTACGGAACTCTCTTTTTTCTCCGAGGGTTTTTAATTTAGTTGAATGCTCGTAAATCTTATCGAAGGAATCTCCACTGTCAAATAACTTTTTACCCAGATCATTTGCGTCTTTAAGTTCCATACTGCCAGCAAAAATTTCACGGGCTTGTTTATACTCATCGTTAAATTTTGCAACTATGTCCAGCATATCATTATTATGTGCCCTCATTGAAGACGACATTGCCGTAACATTTGAGTCTGGACTCAAAAAACCACGTCCAAATTTTGTGTTGATTGCTTTCTTTACTTTATCAAGTGCATAAACAGGGAACTGGTGCCCCTCCTTAAACCCCCCTTTAGGTATAGGGGGCAGTATTACTGGGGGTTTATCATTTGCAGCTATTTTTACGGCCCTCTTGTATGCTGACTTAAATTCTGGCATTTTAAATAGTTTATTTAAGCCTGTGTCGGACACTTTTCTCATTGTGCCCCCACTTTTACCCTCCACATAAAAAGCAGCATCATAAACAGTAGAGGACTCTTCTTTTGCTGCTGCCCTAAAAGTATCACCTGCCTCTTTCATTGAACCACGTGTTCCACCCGAAGCATCTTGTAGGAAGTCATAAATATGCTGACGTACTTTGCCAGCACGTTTAACCAGTGCTGTCTCCGCTTTATCAGGTACTTTGTCTCCTTGTCTCATTATCGTGCCAGCTAAGTTCTGACCCTTCTTGCCCAAAAGGTCAACCTCCATTACATCATCACCTAGTCCAAGTTTTTTATATTCTGCCAGTTTCATCTCTTTCTGAATTACTGTGAGACCATCCTTCTGGTCAACTTCCTCCAGCATCTGCTCACCCTTTATCTCTGCTTTGGTGAGGTCTTTCTTGGGGGTTTTACCAAACAATTTTTGAATTGGAGAAACAAGTTTTTTGACAACCCATTTGGCTACTGGGACTGCCACTACTCCAGCAGCACCACCGACTCCACCAACCGTCATACCTTTAAGTGTGTTTTCATCTTTGGCTGCTGCCACTCCTCCTCCTTCTGCTACTCCGATCCCAGACCCCGTGCCAACACCTTTAATTACATTCTTTGCCGTTTGTCCTGCCACTGGAGCAAGTGCAGGGATTGTAGTTGCTATTGCTTTTCCTGCTCCCATTCCTCCTGTCACCCCTCCTGCTATCTCTGTAGCCATAGCTGCTTTTGGGTTCTCATCTCTCCACTGCTTATCTCCGGCTTGTATGGCATCAACAGATTCCGAAAAAGACTCTGCTGGTTCTGCATCCAGAAACGGTACAACATCTAAACTTCGTACCCCTTTATTTGCCCATCTTCCTAATGCACGTGCTGGCACTGCTAGCCCAAATGTGGCACCTGACATAAAACTGTCCCCGGCCTTGTTAAAATACTCTACACCATCCATGACAGTATTCCAAAAACCACCACCCTGCTCTAATTCTTCAGAGGATAGCTTACCGTCTTTCTTGCCCTGTCTTTCAGAAGCCATTTTTAAGGAGGCAGGAGTATAACCGTGCTGGTCTAAAAACCAACTTATTGTCTCTTTAGGTGTCCCGTTAGACTTAGCCTTTAAATAGTTAGCCGTGACATCTTCCAAACTCCATTTTTCTTCAGCCATTAGAGATCCTCACTGGTTTCTTCATTATGGTTTCTTTATTGTATGGTCCTGCACCACTAGGTGTAGGGTCGTCCTCACTGCCGGCTTTCCTTGTACCATCCTCGTTCCACCACTTAGTAGCATCATCACCCCATACTGCATCGTTGTACCCTGCTCCTTTTGAGAACATATTTCTAGTTAGGCCGAGGTTAAAATTGGCATCCGTGAGCAATGTTTGTAATTTAACTTTTAAAGAGGTTGCGGTGTCTTTATCGGAAACAAAAAGTGGTTCAGTAAATTTCAATTCCCCATCTGTCATCTGGGAACCAATTAACTCGTGTCTCTTGGTTAAGTTAGCCATTGTTGCAATAGCCTTAAACTTCTGGAATAAAGGATGCTTTGCTTTTTCAGTAACTTGCCCGTAGAAAAACCCAACCTCTTTTTCAATTATTGCCATTTGCTTGGGGTCGTTAATCATGGCAAGTGCTTCTTCAGCAGCACGTCTTACCCCCATGTCACTCTGATACTTTTTCAGGATTGATGCTGGTGCTTGTATTAGTTTCTTCCCCTCTTTCTGCATATAGTCATGGGCCTGTTTAAGTGCTGCCATCGGATCATCCTTGTCAATCCTCAACCCACGAATAATATCTTTTTGCTCCTGAGTAAATTCATGGTCTGCATATAGCTTTTTCAGTTCCTTGCCTATTTCATCATCTGCATCACTGTTTAAAGGTTCAACCCATGTGCTAAAATCCTTCTCCACCATTTTTGTTACTTTGCCGTCTGTAACCTCTAAAAAAGCAACTCCTTTTGGCAGCCTTGCAGTCTCATTATCTTCAAGAAATTCTTCGGCAGAAATATATTGTGTCCTATCCTCATAGTTTTTTGCCATCTGTGACATCTTGGCAGTATGGGCATATTTTTCCCTATTTAATTTCTCTTGAGTCCATTTATTATCTTTTGCCCGTTGAAGCATCTCCTGAGTTTTATCTGATTCGTAATTATCTTGTTGTTGTTGAAAGTCTGTTTCTTTAAGCTCAAGTGTATTTTGTGCTATATCTATCCTGTCCTGTGCTTGCTCTAATTCAATACCTTTTGTTCCTGTAGGTATAAAAGCATTCTCTGCTGTATAAAACCCTTTAAGTTCACCAGACCCATCAACGGCAGCAGCATGTGCTTCAACCGGCCAATTTAAGTTTTTTAATTTAGGGTGGGCTAAAAAATCTGTTTTATTGAAATAATCATAAGTCTCGTCTTTCGGTGGTGCTGCCTGTAGCTCCGATGGACCTAAATCAATTTCGGTTTTCCCGTCTGCACTGAAAAGAATTTTTCTCATCTGGTATTTACCGTTAGGCTGCAGCTTTGATATGTTCTCACGGAAAGTATCTTTCTTTTTAGGAGCATCCTCAAATTTTGCTCGTTTTATTTCCCCACCTTCACTTATCTGCCATACTTGGTCGATGGGGAGACCTTCGTCTTTCTTTTGGGTTTTAGTCATAAATTTCCACGTCCCATCTTTTTTTGGAGAAGGTAACACAGAAATCGTTCCGTCTGGTTTACGTTGATACATCTGCCCTTCGTCCAACCCCTCTAATTTTATCTCGGCAAGAGTAAGCATCTTAGTTTTCTCCGTTGTCTTACCCTTATCCATGATCTGCTTGGCAAGGTAAGCTGATGCTTCTTTAGGATTTTTCATATAAAATCTGAGCATGGTTTTTTGCTCCGTTACAGATAATCCCAACTCATTCATCATTTGGCTGAAGGACTCCTGATCCTGCTCCTGTATCTTTATATCATCCTCTGCCTTTTGCTTGGCATCGAGTACAGTCTGCTCTGCCTGCTGTCTCTCGTAAAGTGCTGCTTGTTCGTTTTGGTTGAGGGCATCTTGATTGTAGTATGCTTGCATGCCATGTGGGATAGCATGACCAATAGACTCACCCAGAGACATAGGGTTCCGACTCCACCCAGAATTTCTCAGCAGTGAAGCTCCAGCAGATAAAGCTGCTGCATGGAGAGGATTAAAGCCCGTTTCTTCCTCTTCCTCTTCTTTTTCTATTTCAGCTTTAGCATCGTCTGACAAAGGATACTTATACCCTTTCACTGGTCCTTCAGTGTCAGAATATGCTAATAAAGAATTTGCCATATTATCCTAATCCTTTAGGTGTGTATCTTTGGTTTACAGGTCTTTGTGAAGCAGCAAGCAGGCCCGGAAATGCAGCTCTCCCCATTTTTACTCCCGATGATGGAGCTAGCACAGGTGCATCCCTGTTGCCCCCAGTAAGTAAATCTGTTGCTATCTTGATGCCAGCTTGTTTGCTCTTTGAAAGAGGTTTGGTTTTAGGAGAATCACTAGACATTAGGTTACCTAATTTTGCCATTAGACCCTCACCCTCTTCTGGGTCAACTCCTACGTGGTCTCCTGTTCCAGTTTGGGCTGCCAACAATGATGGTGTTGGTGCTGTCCCGTCATGTGGAGAACCAGTAACTTGTTCGGCTGCTGATCCACCTTCAAGTACGGTTAAACTTTCCCACGGCTTTTTTTCTTTACTACCATACCCTAACATTCCGTGCATGTTTTTCTTTCCCCCATCGTGTCCTCTTCCGTAACTTTTAGCTAATCCCCGGCCTTCCTCCTCGGCTTTTACACGCTCCGAAATCCCTGCTAAATCCAATGAGGGGAATCGGTTCTGTAGTGTATTTGGATCGTCACCCACTTCTGCCATCCCCCCTCCTGCCAAAGCAAGTCCTGAGTCTTTGTCCTGCCCCAATAGACTTGCCAGCATACCAGCTTCGGGAGGAGCAAGTGAAGGGGTCTGTTGGGCTAATGCTTTTTCGGCAGCAATCCTTTTCTCCTCTAATTCCATTCCACCAAATTCGGGATCACTGTAAGACTTCTGATCTGCCATCTGAGATGAGATAAATTCCGGCACCTCATGGGGATTAAGTGGGTTGTTTTCAACTGTCAGTTTTTCATCAGGATAGGTTGGGCCTTTTCCCCCGTATGCCATCCCTTCAAGACCTTCTGCATCTCCTCCTGCTTGGGCATAATGCCTAACCAGAGAATCATCTTCATCCGAACCCCAAGCATCTTTTATATTTTGCCAAGTTTGAGAAGGAGTTGACCCCCTATCCCCCCCTAACCACTTAGAGTTTAATGGATTTAATTGACTCCAATCGAAGTCCTTTTTCCCACCAGACAGTTTAGATGCCAGCAGACCATCCTGTGACTTGTTTCCTCTTCTAATCATAATTACCTTTAACTAAGTAGTGAAGCCCCACCAGCAGCAAGACCAATATAAGGGTTGCCAGTGGAAGCCCATCCTGTTAGACCTGCTCCGATAGCACCTCCTAGTTTACTGCCTTTTCCCATTCCTCCGGCTGCAGTGGTTTGTGTACCCGAAGGGGCACCCCCTAAAACATTTGATGCAAACATAGTGTTGTTTTTATCCCAATCTCGTTCCTCAACAAAATCTCCGTAATCTACATCCATCTGGTTCTGTGCCCGACCCTCAATGTCGGCACCCACCTGAGAAAGCATCTGTGAATCTTGTGCGGTAGCACCACGAGACCTATCTGCCATCCCAGCCATTTGATCTGCTCCTGCCATCTTTATTCTCTGCTCCTCCATCCCTGCCTGCTGATTGTATTTTTGTGCATCCTGATCCATCGTCATATCCTGACGTTTCTGCTGTGAAGCATCTCGGAAACTCTGGTTCAGCATTTCACCAGTCTGACGATTTAGGTTGGACATAACCTCACCTGCCATTGCACCTTTCTCTAATGCACTCCGAGAACCCATGCCAGCACCTGCCATCTGGCTTTGTGCCCCGATCTGGTTTCTCCCCGTTTGCATTGCCTTCATTGCCTGACCTTGCATGCCCTGAATTACGTTGGCAGTGTGTGGATTCATGTACTGGTCAACTCCCTGACCTCCTAAAAAATTTCCACCACCGACTTGCTTTGCATTATATCCTGTAGCATCTTGACCAACTTTGCCAGCAGCACCGTATGCTTCCTGACCCTGACCCTGCATACCACGGACACCTTCGTGAGCAGCAGCAGTGTCTCCAGACATTTCAGCCACTCTGTCACCTTCGTATCCTTCGTATTCCCGGTTCATTACATCTCCGGCCTTATCAAAAACTTCCCCCCGGAATTTCTTGACTGCTGGATCAAGTTCTGCTGATGTTGTTGAAGGAGGTGGAGGCTTGCTGCCACCTAAAAGGCCACTCAGGAAATACTGTTTTAACTTAGTCTTCCTGTTTACTGTCCCTGATGCACCTAGATTGTCCTCCAAATATTTGCCTTCTGCTGGAGTTATATGTGCTAGTATGTGGTCTTTTGGGCCGTTTGCCTGAAGCCAACTCCTTGATGGATTTTTATTCATAGTTCCTTTATACGTATGGATTTGTACTTGTAATTGGTCTACTGTCTACCGTTGTAACTGCAGTAGTGCTGAGTGCCCCGGCATTTGATACTACAACCTTAAAATAATTTCCGTTTGCTGATCTGAGAATTATTGACCCAGTATCAAAAATATTATCCCTATCAACTTTTACTGTGACTGCTTCCTCACCAATTATTAATGAAGACAAGTCATACATGTATTCTGGCTCATACTCTGTCGGAGGATTCGGTAAAGGCTTCTGGGTTTTCATCTTGAACCTGAAGCTGCTGCATCAAAACGAACTTCACCAAATCTCCACTCTTGATCGAAAGGTGATTCCACCCGTAGAAATGTTTGCCTCCCCACAAACCTAGTGTCTGTGTATCCATCAGACTCCAGAGTGTATGGGCCTTTCTCTATCCCGGCTTTGTCGGGAGTATCTGCAACTGTAACTTTCATTCTTAACCCATTGGTCCCAGCATCTGTATCCGTTATGATTTGTGAGACTGACATCATTTTGTTACCACCAGCAATTTCTACTGCTCCCGTTTCTGCAAAGCACAAATGACTCTCTGTGGCAACGTTAGGGTGCAGAGAAGCATTAACACCTTTTGCAACAACTCTATTAGCTTTAGCAGACAAAGCACTAACGTCAGCAGGGGCAACAACCGTGTTGTCCCTTGGGATTGGTGTGGACTGTGTATCTGGGTCCATTTCGTGACGATAAAGGTACCCATCACTTCCGGCCCAAACTGGATAACCAAGAGCATCTGACGGTTCAAGAGCAGTTCTCTCAAGCTCTCCTGTAACCCAGTGCTGTTCCCTATAAGAATAAGTCACATACCGGGTACACACATCATCTCCTTCTTTTGGATAAAACCATGTAATTTCACCAAACTCAGGATTATGCCCTGCTGCTATAAGACCTTCCACGTCTAGGTTTATATCCCTAAAAACAAAGTCTGCAACATCACAGGATAACTCTTTTATATATCCTCCAGTGTAACTCCAAAAACGGCCCCTTGACATCCATGCCACGAAATCAGCCGAACCTGCTATACACTTCATTCCTACTGGACCACCCCCTTCCGTAAGACGTTCTACTCCATATACGTAAGGAGGCCCAAGATAGTTTGTCCTCCATACATCTGATGTTGTAAAAACCAATATGCCATAACGAGTCTTAAAACCACCAACAATCCTACCCTTAGTCTGAAGGTCTAAATCCCCTGCTGTATTTGTTAGTGCAGGTGTCCAGTTTGCAGTCCCAGTTAATCCTTCTTGGTGTGCCCACTGGATACGTCTTTGGTTGCCTCCTGCACCTAAAACTAAGATGTGCCTCTCAGGTGTTACTAGCACAGCAACATTTGAAACTGGTGCATTTGCTAACTGGACAGGAGGAGAGGCAGTTTGTGTGGCATTATTAAATGCTATTGACCCTCCTGTTCTGTGGACCCAAGTATGTGACCCAGAACCTAAATCAAACGTCATTGCAGTTCCCCCAGAACTGGTCGCTAACCTAAATGTATCAGCCGTTTTGTCCCTAACAAATAAATCTGTATAGGCTGGAAGTCCTGACGGTAAATCACCGACTGAAGATACTTGAACAATATCAGTATCAGACAATCCATGTGCAGTAGACGTAACTGTTGCTACTCCTATGCTTGTGACTATAATATTTGCTGTAGACGATGTATTTCCGGGATCAGTAACAACAATAGTATCTCCAACTTCATACCCGATCCCTGCTGTTGTGACAGTAATTGTATCTATTTCGTATGCATCATTTACGACAATCGTAAGCTTGACTCCTGTCCCTGAACCTGAAGTACTGGTCTGAGCAACATTTGTGTGTGTCTGTAACAATTGCCAGTTACCTGAATGATCTGCCTCAGCAGGTTGATTTACTCCAGTAACTTCACCATAAGTTGTAACAGTAAACGTCCCGTCAGTAGTTCCTCCTGTTGCCAAGGACCAATGCCAAATAGTACCCTCTCCAGAATGGCATGCTAGCAGGTCATCCCCGAAATTATCCATGGACCAACAACTAGCAAAATTATCTCTAAAGGCATCAATATCAGTAACATCGGGGTCTGTGGAAGGGAACCTTGGTCCTCCATAAATGTCTCCCCCCACTCCTGTTCCCGTAGAAGTGTCGAAGTTAGTCCTTCCTAAATCCCCCCCGTATTCTAATGCCCCGTAACCAAGTCCCGGTATTAAGAAATCTTCTTGGGAATTAAAATCTATTGATCCTGTTGGCCCTGCTCCTGCTAATGGAGTAATATCATAAATGGGTGCGTTGGTACCAGAAGATTGACTTCCATCCCACAACCTTAGTGACTGGACACTCCCGACTGCAAGGTATCTTGCTCCTGTGCTTAATCTCCATGAATGTAGTCCTCTAATTGGATCAACTAGAGTACCGTGAGTTTCTGCCGTGATGCTAGCATTGCTGTTCCCTGCATGAGAAATAACAATCGTTGGGGCACTGCTGTATCCACTTCCAAAGTTGGTAATCGTTGTTGTTAATATTGCACCTGCACCACTCACAGTATAAGTCCCAGCAAAGCCTGAACCTCCTCCTCCTGTTGCTGAAAGTGTCCCGGCAGAATATCCTGTTCCAGCAGCAACAATAGTAAGTGGTTTAATTGCACCCTTTTTAAGAATCTGGGTATCAGCTAACCGTTGCCAACCACCAATCGGTCTTAGCCGACCTTCTGAAAACCTAACTAAGTTTCCGTCATACCAACGGTTCTTTGCTTGGTATTGGGTGGCATTTCTGAAAAAGCCAGGTGGTATCTGTATTGGTAGCAATGCCATTACTTGTTTCGATACTTGTTACAGTTTAGTCTTATGACTACTGCTAATTGTTTAGAATCTTCCAAACTCATTTTTTGTACTCTCGTGACGTTATCGTAGTTGGTCCTAATAACATCTACTGCACAGTCACACAGACGGTAGTAGATATGCTGGGGGGTACTCATACTCTGATGAGCAGTCGAGCAGGCTTGCCACAGTTCCCGAATGATTCCCGTCTTGAAGTTCCCAATGTACTTCTCCGAAGACAGAGTAGTTTTCGGCATACTCAAAATCAGGTTCAAAGTCACAAACAAGCCCAGACTCCAACTCAAATTCAATTTCCATTTACCCATACGTCCAAACGGTTGGTCTTGGCCCCTCTTCAGGAGTCAGACTATCAATGTGGCAGAACCTTTTGTTGTGTGGTCCTTTTTGAGATAACCCAATGCCAGATATGCCATGTCTCTGAGCAATAGCAAAAAGTCTCATTGCATCTGCTCCACTAATTAAAATATCTACTGCCTTTGCATGGGTATGAGGACCAGTCTTGCCTGTTGTTGAAACCCTGCTGTTGTGCTTTTCACACCTGTACCCTGACGTAATCTTTAGTGGTCTTTTCATCTCGTCTCGTACAGATTGAAGTACCTTCATAAAATCTTCATCCATGTCACTCTTGCCACAGCAAGCACAAGCAACCTCGCTAGTCGTAAAATTCTTTGTAATATACATAGCTACCCCACCTATTATAAGCCCATTGAATTGTCGTCTAGTGCCAACCCACATGGGATTAGTAAATCGGACTACTTGTCCGACTTGCCCAATGATTCTTTTAGCAACTGGACCAATTTATCGTCAACGTCTGAATCAGTCTTTTTTGCTAATGTTTCTAATAATAAAATAATAACTTTTTCGATTACTCCCGAATTACCTAGCATTGAAAAAGCCATACTCTTTACTACTCCTGCGATTATGAAAGGCATCTAGCACTCCTCGTTTCTATATGGTGTAACTGGCTCAACACACTGCCAGATTGAGTATTCACTCGGATAGGTGTCTATCCAATGTCCTAATCTATTACTACTAACTGCACTGCATCCTGATAATACTATAATCAATAATAGAATTTTCATTCTTTAGCAGTAAGTATCTTTAAATCACCACTATTTTGATTCACTTGAAATTTAATAACTTTAACATCTCCACTCAGTTCTGAGACTGTCACCAGTAGCCATGTAATTGAGGCTACTACTAAACTGCCCAATACTAATAAAATGTTGTTGATAGACATGTGAGACTCCATTAGTGGACTAATCGACCTACGTTAATTCGTAGATCAGTTAATTTAGATTGGACTTGTTCGATTTGTTTACCAAAATCTTCTTCTGCCATGTGCAAGTGTTTAATATGGGTTGAATTTTCAAGAGCTACTTTTTCTACATCCATAACAGTTGAAAACAACCATCCTACAGTAGCCAGCAGAGCAGCAACGACAAGTGGGGTAAATGTTTTGACCAGCGTGTGTTCTGTAACTGCTTGTATAGCATTATTCCCATTTCCATTTGCCATCAGAGATTACTGCTTAAAGTTTTATTTTTTTGTTTGTTAGTTTGGTTTGCACGTTCAAAATCCTCTAACCTGTCTGCTTGGTCGGATTCTTTTCTCCATTTTTCAATAATGAAGTGGTCATCATCATCTGGTAGTGTCAAAAAATCTATAAACCTCCCAATAAATTTAACCATTTTTTACCCGATCCATTTCCTCTTCATGCTCATGGTCTTTTTTCTCACGAAACCAATAATCCGTACTTTTTGCAAGGACAGCAACGTATGCTCCAACAAGGATATTAACCAAGTCACGAGATGTCTCCTTGATGTCCGCATAGAATAGTAGGTACAGAAGCACCAGAAACGTAATCGAATTAGCAACCGAAATAATAAATCTTGCCCAGAAATTAAGTAACTTTCGGTTTTCCAGTGCATTACCTGCTCCCCCAAATAGTGACTTGTGGACTTTCATTCTTCATTGCAAATTAGGAGTTAAGGTTCTATATTTCAAGGTTGCATACGGACACTTTTGTCCGTTATTATGGTTTTGGGTACTTCAGTTTTACTGCGGCTCTCTTAGCTTCAACGGCTGATTTATCGTCTGTGTCGTAGAGTGCTACTGTCAACTCAAGTAGACTTGGGTATTCTGCTTGCCTGTTTCTGGCATAGGCTTGGGCATCGTATTCAGTTTGGAGACGAGTTATTTCTGCTGTTAATTCAGATTCCGTAAATACTAATTCCTTGCCGGGTGTTAAGTCTATTGATGAAAATATATTTTCTTTCCAACCTGCAACTGCTTTATTTGTATCTAAATTAACTAATGCGGTT